>VFQP010000170.1_pt1 | contig 175826 bp, 172 predicted proteins | sample 3512351 | NCBI WGS metagenome assembly VFQP01 (sample SAMN10412372, study PRJNA504923) | tailings metagenome | isolation source: Relicate 1 Philex TSF1 revegetated site | place: Philippines: Tuba, Benguet | collected 2017-08-29 | reverse complement strand
GGCAAGGTCGCGCCCATCACGAGATTGAACAACGTACCTGAGCACTACATCTAGCGGCGGCGGATCGCCTTGAGCGAGCGCAGCAGCAGAAGCACGACAGGAATGAGCCGCTTCATCTCGGCGCCGGTGCGCGGCATCTGGAACAGCACGGTCGCTTCGCCGATCGTCTGCGGATCGACGAAGCGCAGGATGCCCTCCGGTCCGTTGCGTCGACCGAGGCCCGACTTCTTGACCCCGCCCATGGGCGCATCGACGCTGCCGAACGACGCGCGATACGGCTCGTTCACGTTCACTGTGCCCGCCTGCAGGCGCGCGGCGACCTCCCGTCCGCGCCGTGACGAGGCGGTGAAGACGCTCGCGTTCAGGCCGTAGCGGGAGGCGTTGGCGAGGCGGACGGCTTCATCGACGTTCTCGACGACGTGCACGGCCACGAGCGGGCCGAAGGTCTCTTCCGCGAAGCACGCCATCTCGCTCGTCACCCCGGTCAGCACCGTGGGTTCGTGAAAGAAGGGCCCGAGGTCCAGGCGGGGCGAACCGCCGACCAGGACCGTGGCGCCCTTCGCGACGGCATCGTCGATATGCGCCCGCAAACGTTCGAGTTGGGCCGCCGAGGTAAGCGATCCGAGGTCGGTCGAGAAGTCGAGGTCGGGTCCTTGACGCAGCGCACGCACGCGATCGACGAGGGCCGCCATGAAGGCATCCGCGATCGGGCGTTCCACGTAGATGCGCTCCATCGACACGCACAACTGCCCCATCGAGGAGAACGCGCCGTACGCGGCACCTCGCGCCGCCTTGTCGAGGTCGGCGTCGGCGAGCACGATCATCGGGTTCTTGCCGCCCAGTTCGAGCGAGACCCCGTGCAAGCCGGATGCCGCACGCTCGGCCACGCGAGTACCCGTCGCCGTCGAACCGGTGAAGCACACGTAGTCGGCCGCGTCGACGACCGCCGAGCCGACCTCATCGCCGGGTCCGGCGACGACCGCCCAGAGCGATGCGGGCACTCCCGCTTCGATGTAGGCCCGGCGGGCGGCGAGCACACTGAGCGCCGCCTGATCATCGGCTTTCTGCACGACGCCGTTGCCCGCGGCCAGCGCGGGGATCACATCCATGAGGGCGAGCGAGGTGGGATAGTTCCACGGGGTCACCACACCCACGAGGCCTTTCGGGGTGTAGCGCACCCGGGCGCGAGTCACGACGGGGAGCACGCCGCGGCGCCGGCGGGTGGCCAGTACGCGGCGGGCGGAGAGTGCGGCGTAGCGGGTCGCGTTCGCCCCCTGCACCACCTCTTCGAATGCTTGCGCGCGCGTCTTGCCGGTTTCGAGCTGGTTGAGGTCGAGCAGCACGTCGCGACGCTCCAGGAGCAGGTCGTGCGCGCGCAGCAGCACACCGCGGCGATGCGCGTGGCCCGCGGCGTGCCAGGCTTCCTGGGCGACGCGCGCCGCGGCCGCCGCGTCCGCCACATCCTGGGCAGTCGACTGGGGCAACCTGTACAGCACCTCGCCCGTGAAGGGGGCGATGACGGCGACGGTCGTGCCGCTCGTGGCCACGAGATCTCCCGTGAGCTCCTCGGCGAGCGGCCCGGTCTGCTGGAGTGCGGGCATGGGCCCACTCTACGCTCACCGCATCCCTATACTCAGGGGGATGACCGCACCGCAGCGACTTCGCCGGGGCACGATCGCGCTCTACGCGATCGGGTCGCTCGGCACCGGGGGGTTCGGCACGCTCCCCGGTCTCGTGCTCGTCTTCTACCTGACCGACACGCTCGGCATCGCGGCCCTGGCCGCGGGCGTCCTTGTGACGATCGCCAAGGTCTGGGACGTCATCATCGACCCGGTGATCGGGGCGCAATCCGACCGCAGTCTCGCCAGGCGAGGTTCGCGGCGACCGTTCATGATCATCGGAGCGGTGCTGCTGCCGATCTTCTTCATTCTCACCTTCGCGGTGCCTGCGGGCCTGTCGCCGGTTCCCGCGGGCGTCTGGGTGCTGTTCGCGTTCGTGGCGACCGCGACGGCATTCAGCATGTTCCAGGTGCCATACATCGCCCTCCCGGCCGAGATCTCCGAGGGCTACGACCAGCGCACGACCCTCGTCTCGGCGCGCGTCGTCGTGCTCACGTTCGCGATCCTGCTGTTCGGTGCCGGTGCGCCCGAAATTCGGGATGCCTTCGGCGCCGACGAACATCTGGGCTATCTCGTCATGGCGATCGTGGCGGGTCTGACGATCGGGGCGGGCATGCTCGTCTCGTCCTTCGCGGCTCCGCGCGGTCCGTCGTTCGAGGCGCCCCGCCTGTCGATCGCCGACAACTATCGGGAGGGTTTCGCGGCGCTGCGGCGCAGCGGCCCGTTCCGCGCGCTGCTGGCGACGTTCCTGTTGCAGGGGCTGGCCACCGGTCTCATGCTCGCCGGCGCGCAGTACGTCGCGCGCTGGGTGCTCGGTGACGGCGTCACGCTGCTGTTCCTCTCGCTCATCGCGCCCGCGCTCGTGTTCGCTCCCGTGTGGGCGGTCGTGTCTCGGCGGCTCGGCAAAGAGAGCGCCTTCGTGATCGCGTCGGTGCTCTTCGGGGTCGCCGCCCTCGCGATCCTCGGGCAGCTCTGGTTCCCCGGTGCGTGGATCTACGGCCCGGTGGCGCTGGCGGGCGCCGCATACGCCGGGATGCAGTCGTTGCCGATGTCGATGCTGCCCGACGTGATCTCGCACGACAGTCACCGTCACGGCCGTGAGCGCGCGGGCACCTTCGGAGGCGTCTGGACGGCCGGAGAGACGACGGGCATGGCGTTGGGTGCCACGGTGCTCACGATCGTGCTCGCGGCCTCCGGGTATCTGGAGTCGGTCGCCGGTCAGGACGTCGTGCAGCCCGCGTCGGCGATCGCCGGCATTGTCATCTCGTTCAGCATCGTGCCCGCCGTCATCATCGCCCTGTCGCTCGTGACGTTCGCGCGCTACCCGCTGCGCAAGGCGGACGTCGACGTATGACCGCGTCGATCGACTCCGCGGCAATCCTCGAACGCCTCGCGGCACTGCGGGCCGCCGACGCGCCCACGCACGGCGGTCGGGTGCTCTCCTACGTCTACGATTCGGGGCTCGCGGAACTCGACGAGCTCGCCGCGTCTGCGATCCGGGCGATGCAGCCCATCAACGGTCTCGACCCGACGACGTTCACGTCGGTGGCGGTCATGGAGCGGGAGCTCGTGGGGTTCGCTCGCGACCTTCTCGGCGGCGGCGACGACGTCGTCGGCAACGTGACGACGGGCGGCACGGAGAGCTGCCTGCTCGCCGTGAAGACGGCGCGCGACCTGTGGCGGGGCGACGGTCGCCCACGGCTCGTCGCGCCGGTGACGGCGCACGCCGCGTTCCAGAAGGCGGCGCACTACTTCGGGCTCGAACTCGACCTCGTGCCCGTCGAACCGGATGGGCGGGTCGACGCGCAGACGATCATTGCGCGCCTCGACGCGCAGGTCGCGCTCGTCGTGGTGTCCGCTCCGAGCTACCCGCACGCGGCGCTGGACCCGATCGAGGAGGTCGCTGCCGCGGCGGCGGCGCTCGGGATCGCCTGCCACGTGGACGCGTGCATCGGGGGCTGGGTGCTGCCGTTCTGGACGGGACTGCCTGCCTGGGACTTCCGTGTGCCCGGCGTGACGTCGCTGAGCGCCGACCTGCACAAGTTCGGCTACGCGCCGAAGGGTGTCTCGGTGCTCCTGCACAGGGGGCGGGATCGGCACCGCGCCCAGTACTTCGCGACCACGCGCTGGCCGGGCTATCCGGTCGTGAACCCGACGATGCTCGGGTCGAAGTCGGCTGGCCCCCTCGCGGCGGCCTGGGCGATCACGCAGGCTCTCGGGCGGGACGGCTTCCGCGCCCTCGCACAGTCGTGCGCGGAATCGACGGTGGCGCTCACCGCCGCGGTCGACGCGATCGAGGGCCTGCGGGTCGTCGGATCGCCCGTGGGCCCGCTCTTCGCGGTCGCCACCGACGAGTCCCTGCCGGCGCAGCGACGGGTGGACCCGCACCAGTGGGCCGATCGCGTGCGCTCGCGGGGCTGGCAGCTGCAGCTCCAGCCGCCGCTGCGCCAGTCCGACGGAACAGCCCTCCCGCACACGACCCACCTGACGATCACCCCTGTCACCGAGCAGGTGCTCGACGAGCTCACAGCGGCGTTCGTCGCGGCAGCGGATGAGGTGCGCGGGGTGCCCGCGATCACGAGCGAGCAGGTGCTCGCGACCCTTCCCGCCGAGCTGGTCGCCGGCCTCGCCGATGTCGGCGACCTCGATGCGGAGTCGGCGTGGGCGATCCTGCGTCAGGTCGGACTCGCCGACGGCGGTCCGCTGCCCGAGTCGCTCGCCCCGCTGCTCGCGCTCATCGCGGCCCTGCCGGCCCCGCTCACCGAGCGCCTGCTCACCGAGCTCATCGCGCGTCTCGTCGAGCCGTAGCCACGAGGACCGGCGGCCGGGTGACGGGCGTCGTCATTCGTGATCGTGCAGGAACCGCGCGGCGACATCCGCCAGTGCCGCCACGACGGCGCGTACGGACGGGCGCTCGGCGCGATCGGGGCGCATGAGCGCGGAGATGAGCCGCGACGAGCGCACGCCTTCGAGCGGGCGCGTGATGAGACCGTTCTCGCGATCGCGCGTCGTGAAACGGGGCAGGATCGCGAGCCCGTGTCCGGCCGCGACGAGCGCCTCGACGATGCCGTTGTCGCCGATGCGCTGCACGATGCGTGCCGGGCTCCCGTTGGCCGCTTCGATTCCGCGCAGAATCCGGTCGAACGGTAGTCCCACGGGCACGCCGATCCAGGTCTCGTCGATGAGATCCGCGGGTCGCAGCGTGCGTTGGGCACCGAGCGGATGGCCGACGGGGAGCGCGATGTCCAGGGGCTCCCGCATGAGTTCGACGACCGCGAGTCCACGCTCGATCCAGGCGGGCAGGCGGCTGGGGGAGTCGGCCATGACGATGTCGTAGTCCGCCGTGAGGTCGGCGATGTCGCCTGCGGTCAGGTCGAGGTCGTGCACCGTCAGGTCGAGTCCGGGCATCGCGTCGACGCGGGTGAGCAGTCCGGGCAGGAGCATCTGGCCACCGGTCGGGAAGGTCGTGAGACTGACCTCGCCGCGGGGCTGCGACCGGAAGTCCTCCCAGAGGGCTTCGGCGCGCTCGATCGCCGTCGCCACGTCGGCCGCCGTGCGCGCCAGGGCGCGGCCCGCCGAGGTCAGCACGATGCCCCGGCCGACTCGCTCGGTGAGGGGCACCCCGGCCTCCCGCTCGAGCACCTTGAGCTGTTGCGAGACCGCCGAAGGGGTGCGGTGGGTCGCCGCGGCCACGGCGGTCACCGAGCCGCGGTCGGCGAGCTCCCGAAGCAGTTCGAGTCGACCGATGTCCATGTAGCCAGGCTACAAGGATGATTTAGCATTATCAGCTTGTTCTTAAACAAAGGATCGACTGAGATGGACTCATGACCATCGACCTGATCCTCATCGCGACCCTCGCGATCGCCGCCGTCATCGGCACGATCGTCGTGGTCGCGCGCGACGGCTACCGTCGCGTGCCGACCCGCACCTTCTAGTCCACCCGAACGCCGAGCCGTCGTCCGGCGAGCCCGCGCCCGCGCTGCTGAAGCGCCGACGCGAGTGAGCCCAGGGCGACGGCTCCCGCATCTGACGGGTCCGAGACGACCGCGGGCACCCCGACGTCGCCTCCCTCCCGCACCGCGACGCTGAGCGGAATAGACGCGAGCAGCGGAACGCCGAGGCGCTGCGCGACCGTCGCTCCGCCACCACTGCCGAAGACCTCGAGCACGGTGCCGTCGGGCTGGGCGATCCCCGCCATCGTCTCCACCACCCCGACGACCGTCTGGCCCGTCTGGCGTGCAACGAGTGCGCTGCGTTCAGCGACGCTCGCGGCGGCCGCTTGCGGGGTCGTCACGACGATCACCTCGGCGTGCGGGAGGAGCTGGCCGAGCGAGATCGCGACGTCTCCCGTGCCCGGTGGCAGGTCGATGAGCAGCACGTCGAGGTCCCCGAAGTAGACGTCGGTCAAGAACTGCTGCATCGTGCGGTGCAGCATCGGCCCGCGCCACGACACCGCCGTTCCCGGATCCGTGAACATGCCGATCGAGATCGCTTTCACGTCGTACGCGACCGGCGGCAGGATGAGGTCGCCGACGCGTGTCGGCCGTGCCGACTCGATGCCGAGCAGGCCGGGGATCGAGAACCCGAAGACATCCGCGTCGATCACGCCGACGGCCAGCCCCGAGCGCGCGAACGACACCGCGAGGTTGGCGGTCACCGTCGACTTGCCGACGCCGCCCTTGCCGCTCGTCACGCAGATGATGCGCGTGAGCGTGTCCGGCCCGAACGGCATCGTTCGCGTGCCCCGCAAACGGGTCGTCAGGGCGTCGCGCTCCGCCACCGTCATCACGCCGAGGATGACCGACACGTCGGTGACCCCGGCGACCGAGCCCGCCGCCTCCCGCACGTCGTGCTCGATCGTATCGGCCGCGGGGCAGCCCACGATCGTCAGGCGCAAGTCGATCGTCGCGGTGCCGTCGGCGACCTGAACGTCGCGAACCATGTCGAGTTCGGTGATCGGTCGACGCAGTTCCGGGTCGACGACGCGGGCGAGCGCGGCGCGAACCGCGCGCGCGAGCGTCTCGTCAGTCACCGGCGCGATCCTTCTCCTTCTCGCGGTCGAGCTCCTCCAGCAGCGCCCGCAGCTCGGCGCGGATGAAGTCCTTGCTCGCGAGGTCCTTCACGGCCAGCCGCAGCGCCACCACCTCGCGAGCGAGGTACTCGGTGTCGTTGAGGTTGCGTTCGGCCCGCTGGCGGTCCTGCTCGATCTGCACGCGGTCACGATCGTCCTGCCGGTTCTGCGCGAGAAGGATGAGGGGCGCCGCATACGAAGCCTGCAACGAGAGGATGAGCGTCAGAAGCGTGAAATTGAGCGCGCGCGGATCGAACTGCGCCTCCACGGGCGCGAGCGAGTTCCAAGCGAGCCAGACGACGACGAGCACCGTCATGCCGACGAGGAACGCCGGCGTGCCCATCGCGCGCGCGAACGTCTCCGAGAAGCGCCCCAGCCGATCACGGCTCGTGAAGAGCGGGATCGGCTGACGCAGGCCCTTGGGCGAGTCGAGTCGGTTGTCGCGGTTACCGCGTGCCACGGCTGGTCCTCCTTCCCTTGCGGGGGATGGCGATGGTCGAAGTGGAGGTGGAGTCGAACCCGGTGGGCTCGTCGTTCGTACTTCGCCAGTCATCCGGCAGCAGGTAGTCGAGGACGTCGTCGATGGTCACCACCCCGACGAGTCGGTGGTTCTCATCGACGACGGGAACCGAGACCAGGTTGTAGGTCGCGAGGATGCGTGCCACATGCGCGGCGCTCGTGTCGGCGTGCACCGGCTCCAGCGCGGAGTCGACGAGCGTGCCGAGTCGCTCGTTCGGCGGGTAGCGCAGCATCCGCTGAAAGTGCACGACCCCGAGGAAACGCCCCGTCGGCGGCTCGTACGGCGGCAGGGTCACGCACACCGCAGCGCCGAGGGCCGGCGCGAGCTCGTGCCGGCGGATGAGCGCCAGGCCCTCCGCGACCGTCGCGTCGGAGGAGACGATGATCGGCTCGGTGGTCATGAGACCGCCGGCCGTGTCGGGCGCGTAGGCGAGCAGGAAGCGCACGTCCTCCGCTTCCTCCGGCTCCATGAGCTCCAGGAGCGTCTCACCGCGTTCGCTCGACAGCTGCGCGATGAGGTCGGCCGCGTCGTCGGGCTGCATCTGGTCGAGCACGTCGGCGGCGCGTTCGTCATCCAGGTGCTCGAGGATGTCGACCTGGTCGGACTCGGGAAGCTCCTCGAGCACATCCGCGAGGCGATCGTCGGAGAGCTCCTCCGCGACCTCGATCATGCGCTGATCGGGGAGGTCGAGCATCACGCTCGCGAGGTCGGCCGGCGGCAGGTCGGCGTAGCTGGCCACGAACTGGGTCGCGGACTGAGCGGATGCGCCATCCTCGACCACATCCGACCATGACGCGAAGACGGTCGCGCCTTTCGCGAACGGGGAGGCGCTGGCCTTCGGACGGCGCAGGAAGAGCTGGGTGATCTGCCACTCGCCGAGCGACGTCTCCTCGATGGCCACATCCTCGATCTGGGCCTCGCCGGAACCGTCGACGAACCGCACCTTGCGGCCGAGCATCTCGGCCATGATGCGCACCTCGCCGCCGCGCTGCTCGAAGCGGCGCAGGTTGATGAGGCCCGTCGTGATGATCTGCCCCGAGCCGATCGAGGTCACGCGCCCGATCGACAGGAAGACGCGGCGCTTGCCGGGAACCTCGACGATCATGCCGACGACGCGCGGCGCCGCGGTGCCCCGGTAGACGACGAGAATGTCGCGGACGCGCCCCACCCGGTCGCCGTTGGGGTCGAAAACGGAGCATCCCACCAGCCGGGCGGCGAAGGCCTTGGTCGTGCTCACGCGTAAACCCTACCCCCGCGTGGGAGAATGAACTCGTGAGCACCCCGAACTCCTCCAGCCGTCGCGGCCCCGCCCGACCGGCCCTTCCTGTGGGCGATGTGCTCGGCACCTACGACACCTACGACGAGGCGCAGTCCGTCGTCGACCGGCTCGCGAAAGCCGACTTCGACGTGAAGCAGCTGAGCATCGTGGGCAACGACCTGAAGACGGTCGAACGGGTCACCGGGCGCCTCACGTATGGCCGCGCGGCGCTCGCCGGAGCGGCGACGGGCGCATGGCTCGGGCTGTTCTTCGGTCTCGTGTTCACGATCTTCCAGCCGCCGACCCCCCAGTCCCTGTCCGTGATGGGTGCGGCGCTGCTCATCGGCGCGGGTTTCGGCATGATCTTCGGCATCGTCAGCTATGCGATCAACCGGCGGCGGCGCGACTTCACCTCCACCCACCAGGTGATCGCTTCCAACTACCAGATCGTCATCGCGCCGGAACTGACCGCGAAGGCGCAGGCGGTTCTCCAGCAGCACCCCGCGGAGTAGCGCCGCCGATCCTGCGTGCGCGGCCCACCCTGCGCGGGCGAGCGAAGGCGGCTAGACCCGCGCGCGCAGCCAGGCCTCGACGTCGTCGGCCGTGCGCGGAATGCCGATCGACAGGTTCTCCGCGCCGTCTTCGGTCACGAGCACGTTGTCTTCGATGCGCACGCCGATGCCCCGGTACTCCGCCGGAACCGTCAGGTCGTCGGGCTGGAAGTACAGACCCGGTTCGATCGTGAACACCATGCCGGGTTCGAGCACCCCCTCGAGGTACAGCTCGCGCCGGGCCTGAGCACAGTCGTGCACGTCGAGGCCGAGGTGATGGGAGGTGCCGTGCACCATGTAACGACGGTGGTACTGGTGCTCCGGTTCGAGTGACTCCTCCGCCGACACCGGCAGCAGCCCCCACTCCGCGGTCTTCGCCGCGATCACCGCCATCGCGGCCGCATGGATCTCACGGAACCGGATGCCGGGGCGCACGATCGCGAACGCCGCATCCGCCGCCTCGCGCACCGCTTCGTACACTCGCCGTTGCACCTCGGTGAAGGCGCCCGATACGGGCAGGGTGCGCGTGATGTCGGCCGTGTAGAGGCTCTCGAGCTCCACCCCGGCGTCGATGAGGATGAGGTCGCCCGGGCGCACCGGCCCGTCGTTGCGGGTCCAGTGCAGGATGCACGCATGCGGGCCGGAGGCGGCGATCGTGTCGTAGCCGACCGCATTGCCATCCGAGCGAGCGCGGCGGTTGAAGGTGCCCTCGACGACCCGCTCGCCGCGCTCGTGCGCGATCGCCCGCGGGAGGTCGGCGATGACGTCGTCGAAACCCTGACGGGTCGCGGCGATCGCGGCACGCAGTTCCGCGATCTCGTAGGCGTCCTTGACGAGCCGCAGCTCGCTGAGGTCGCGGGCGAGGGACGCGTCGCCGTCGATGTCGAGCGACTCGGTGTCGGCGGTCAGCAGGCGTCGCCCGTCGATCTGGTCGGTGAGGTCGCGGTCGGCATCGCGCACGATGAGGGTGGTCGCGTCCACCCGGTCGAGCACCTCGGCGAGGTCGGCGATGCCGCGTGTGTCCACCGCCAGGTCCGCGGCGACATGCTCGAGGGAGGGGCGTGGACCGGTCCAGAACTCGCCGATCTCGGGGTTGGCGTAGAACTCGTCGGTGTCGCGACCGGCGGCCTCGCGGAAGTAGAGCGTCGCGTCGTGTCCCTCCGCGGACGGCTCAAGCACGAGCACGGCGCCGGGGACGGCATCCGACCCCCAGCCGGTCAGGTAGCTGAAGGCCGAGTGGGCGCGGTACGCGTAGTCGGTGTCGTTGGAGCGCACCTTCGCGCCGCCCGCCGGCACGATGAGGCGCATTCCGGGGTGCAGGGACGACAGCCGCGATCGACGGGCTGCCGCGTACGGCGCCTGCGCGCGGGCGGAGGGGAGGCTCTCCTCGCGCGGCGCCCACTGCGACGAGATGTACTGCGCGAACGTCTCCGACACCGGGGTCGTGGAGCGGTTGGAGGTGGCGCGCGGCGCCTTCTGGTTCTCGGCCATGACGTCCATTGTCTCCCGACTCGCTTCAGACACGGAGGGCGCGATCAGTCGGCGTGGGTCAGCTGCACGAGCACCGGGCGGTGATCGCTGCCGGACGCGTCCTCGGATTCGATCACCCGCATGCCTGTGACGCGCCAGTTCGCGCTCGCGAGAACGTGATCGATGGGCGCGCCGAGCAGGGCGGGCAGGCGGGTCGGCCAGGTGCCGACGGCGCCGTTGTCGCTCGCGAGTGCGGCGTCGCGGCACGCCCCGAGGTCGCCGCCTGCGCTGCGCGGGAGACCCGCGAAGTGGTCGAGGGTCGCGTTGAAGTCGCCCGCGAGGATGACATCCTCGCCTTCGGCGCACTGATCGGCGACCCAGCGCAGGTCGCTCACCCACACCGGCTCCATGGGCGGCAGCGGGGCGACCGTGTGCACGACGACGATCGTCGGGCCGTCGCCGTCGGCGGGACGGGCGACGAGACTGGGGAGCACCTCGGTCGTGCGGGTGACCGTGTCGACCTCGTACTCGCCCAGGTCGACACTCACCAGCAGCGTGGTGGAGCGCGCTTTCGACACTTCGTCGTACGCGAGGGTGTGCACCCACATCGGCCGCCCGGCGAGCTGCGTCAGTTGGGCGATCTCGAGGCCGAGGGCGTTCGTCGTCTCCGGGAGGGCGATGATGTCGGCATCCGTCTCGAGGGCGAGCCGCGCGATCGTCTCGGCCCCCGGCGCGTCGCCGAGGGTGTTCCACGAGAGCACCGTGACATCCGATTCGCTCTTCGTGTCGAAGGCGAGGTTGCCGAAGCCGCGGGTGGCCAGCACGATCCCGCCGAAGGCGGCCGTGCCGAGAGCGATGACGGCGAGGGACGCGGCGAACCGCCGGGCGGGCGGGGCGAGCAGCGCGAGAAGGGTGAGCGCCACCGCGACCACGAGCGCGACGGCGATGCCGATCCCGCGCATCGCGACGACCTGGGCGATGCCCGTCGTCCACTGGAGCCCGAACAGTTGCGGCCATGACAGCACGAGCGCGACCGCCGCACACACGAGCACGGCGACGGCGGAGACGAGGCGGGTCATGGGCGGCTTCCGGGGTTGGCGGGCTGGTGCAGTTTAGACGAATAGAGTGGCAGAATGTCCGGCCCCATCGACCTGCACACGCACAGTGCGGTGTCGGATGGCACCGAGACGCCGAGCCAGCTCGTGCGCTCCGCGGTCGAAGCCGGCATGTCCGTCATCGCCTTGACCGATCACGATTCGACGGCCGGCTGGCACGAAGCCATCGCGGCGGCGGAAGGCACCGGGCTGACCATCATCCCGGGCATGGAGTTGTCGACCAACTACGGTCCGGCGAGCGTGCACATGCTCGCCTACCTGTTCGACCCGCTCGACGGAGCGATCGTCGCCGAGACGGCGCGCATCCGGGACGGGCGACTGCATCGCGCCGAACGGATCGTCGCGCGCATCGCCGAGGACTACCCGGTGACGTGGGACGACGTGCTCGCGGAGGCGACCGACGAGTCGACGCTCGGTCGGCCGCACATCGCCGACGCACTCGTGCGCAAGGGCGTCGTGCCCAACCGCAGCGCAGCCTTCGAGTCGATCCTGCACTGGCGCAGCGGCTACTACGAGAAGTACTACGCCCCCAGCCCCGTCGAGGGCGTGCGCATGATCGTCGCCGCGGGTGGGGTGCCAGTGTTGGCGCATCCGGCCACCCACGGTCGCTACCGTCCCATGTCGGATGCGGTGATCGGCGAACTCGCCGACGAAGGCCTGTTCGGTCTCGAAGTGGACCACCGCGACAACACCGACGAGGGCAAACGCGAACTACGGCGGTTGGCCGCCAAGTACGGCCTCCAGATCACCGGTGCGAGCGATTACCACGGTGCGGGCAAGCCGAACCGGCTCGGGGAGAACACGACCAGTCCCCACGTTCTCGAGCGGCTCATCGCCGCGGGGACAGGCACTCGGCCGGCGGTAGGCTGACCCGCGCCGGCCGAGCGACCGCTCAGGCTGCGTCGAAGCGTGCGCCCTCAGCGTTGGAGGGCAGCAGCGTCAGGATGAGGACCACGATCGACCCGCCGGGGATCAGGCTCACCAGGTACAGCCATCCCGAGAAGTTGCCGTCGTGCAGGCGCCGCACGACGACCGCGATGCCGGGGATGAGGGTGGCCAGACCGAACAGACCCCACAGCACGATCACGATGATCGCGAACGCGCTGAGCGTGTAGGTCGTTCCGTCGGAGCTGATGCCCGTACTCATCGCGATTCCGTAGACGACGCCGATCACGCCGTTGATGATCGCCATGAAGAGCACCACCCACCAGTACTCGCTGCGCGACGCGCGACCGCTGAAGGTCGCGTACTTGGCGAAGAACCGGGAGACCGCCTGTCCGAAGGTGGCACCGTACAGGGGCTGAGAAAGCGAAGCGGCATCAGTCATGCGAGCAGTATGGCAGCGAAGCGTGCGCAGCGGGAGAGGTGCCGTCTGCAGCTCCGCTCCGTGCGGGTCAGCGCGTCGGACGACCGGGGCTCAGCGCCGGAACAGGGGCACGAACGGGGAGTTCGGGCTGGCCAGCGACAGCAGGCCCGGCTGGCACGTGACGCCCACGGGGGAGATCGTCGAGTAGTCCGGCAGCGGGATCTCGACGGTCGGGTCGGCCGGGGTTTCGCCCGCGACCGTGGCCCAGTTCTCGATCGTCAGCTGGGACGAGTCGTCGATCGACCAGTCGCCGCTGCCGCCGCCCGTGGACGGGATCTCGAACGGCACATCGCCGTTCGGCGTCGTGATGACGCCCGTCGAGACGATGTCGGTCTCCACCGCCATGAGGCCATCGGCGGTGAACTGCACGGTCTGGCTCCCCGTCATCGTCAAACCCTCCACGGGGATGCCGAGGCTGTCGAGGTAGTTCTGCGCCTGCTCGCCGTAGTCGGCGAGGTCGAGACTCCACGGCCCGCCCGTGAAGCAGTCGGCCGCGGTCGTCGGCGCCGGGTCGACGGCATCCGGGTCGGGACCCTCGTCGGTCGATGGAGCGGCGGTGCAGCCCGCGAGCGCGAGAGCGACCCCGAATGTCACGACGGCGGTCAACGGTCCGATGCGCATGTCATCCCCTCTCCAGAGGTGTGACCCCACTATGCCCCTCGACCGCTCGCGGGTCCAGCCTTCCGACCGGTGTCCCGGCGGCGGGCGTTCAGCCCTGCGTCGTTGGCGGGGTGCTCGGGCGACGCGTGCGGCGGCGACGGCGACGAGGCGCCGCGCCATCGTGCGTGCCCGCGCCTTCCGCGGAGGATTCGCGCGGAGCGCGCCGTTCGCCGCCCGCCTCGTCACCCGGCGTACGAGTGCGCGTGCGCTGGCGGTCGCGGTCCCGATCGCGCGGCGGGCGCGACTCCGGGTCGCGAACCGCGGGCGCGTGGGCTCCGGGCAGACGGCCCTTGGTGCCTTCGGCGATGCCCAGGTCGCTGTACAGGTGCGGGCTCGAGGAGTACGTCTCCACCGGCTCCGGCACGCCCATGTCGAGGCCGCGATTGATGAGCGACCACTTGTGCAGGTCGTCCCAGTCGACGAACGTCACCGCGATACCCGTGTTGCCTGCGCGACCGGTGCGGCCCGCGCGGTGCAGGTAGGTGTCGGGGTCGTCCGGCACGGTGTGGTTGATGACGTGCGTGACATCGTTGACGTCGATCCCGCGCGCGGCGACATCCGTGGCGATCAGGATGTCTTTCTTGCCGGCCCGGAACGCCGCCATCGCGCGCTCGCGCTGCTCCTGGCCGAGATCGCCGTGCACGGCCGCCGCGTTGAAGCCGCGGTCGTTCAGCTCCTCGACGAGCTTGGCCGCGGCGCGCTTGGTGCGCGTGAAGATGATCGTCTTGCCGCGACCCTCGGCCTGGAGGATGCGCGCGATGACCTCATCCTTGTCGAGCGAGTGCGCCCGGTAGACGATGTGCCGGATGTTGGCCTGTGTGAGTCCCTCATCCGGGTCGGTCGCGCGGATGTGGATGGGTCGATTCATGAAGCGGCGGGCCAGTGCGACGATCGGTCCGGGCATGGTCGCCGAGAAGAGCATCGTGTGCCGCGCCGGCGGGGTCTGCGCGAAGAGCTTCTCGATGTCGGCGAGGAAGCCGAGGTCGAGCATCTTGTCGGCCTCGTCGAGCACCATCACCTGAACGTTCTTGAGGCTCAACAGGCGCTGGCTCGCGAGGTCCAGCAGGCGGCCCGGCGTGCCCACGACGATCTGCGCGCCCGCCTTGAGTTCCTCGATCTGACCCTCGTAGGCCTTGCCCCCGTAGATCGCCGCGACCTTCGTCGGGCGGTTGGAGGCGGCGACCGTCAGGTCGTCGGCCACCTGGATGCACAGTTCGCGCGTGGGAACGACGACGAGCGCCTTGACGCCGGGCTCGGGGTCGGGCCCGAGCGACTGGATGAGCGGCAGGCCGAAGCCGAACGTCTTGCCCGTGCCCGTCTTGGCCTGGCCGATGATGTCTTGCTGGGCGAGCCCGAGCGGGATGGTCTGGGATTGGATGGGGAACGGCTCGGTGATGCCTTTGGCCGCGAGGGCATCGACGATGTCCTGCTCGATGCCGAGTTCTGCGAATGTCACAGCGTGTTGACCTGTCGGAAAGGGACCCTGGTGGATCGGAACGAAGAAGCGCCCATCCGTGTGTTCCAGGGCGCCGGCCCCCTCCAGAAGCGGGGGGCGTCTACCCCTCAGTTTAGCGGAACGACGGCGCCGGACAGTGCGCCGCCCCCCGCACGGCGAGGCGCCGCTCGCGCGACGACCACGCGAGCGGCCTAAGCTAGTCGCCGTGGCCAACTGGTTCAGGCGCACTGCGCGGCGCGTCGAAGCGCCGACCTTGCGTCCCCGCTCCGACGATCTGGCCGCGGAGCGACGGGACTTGCACGAGTTCACCCCGCCGCTCGCGGAGTTCTTGGGTCGGGCCGCCTACGTTCAGTTGACCTTGTTCGAGGGGCTCTCCCGCGCCGTCTCGACGGCGCCGACGACGGCCGCGAAGGCCGCGATCGGGCAAGCCGCCGATATCTCGATCGGCAAGCATCGCGCGCTCGCCGAAGAGATCGCCCGCATCGGCGGCTCCGTCGCCGAGGCGATGGAGCCGTACACGCACGCGGCCGACGACTTCGAACGCCGCACCCGCGGGGCCGACTGGTACGAGAACGTCATGACGTGCTACCTCGCCTCCGGCTTTCTCGACGACTTCTTCGTTCGGCTCGCCTCGGGTCTGCCGGCGGGGGAGCGCGACCGGGTCGTCGCCATCTACAGTGCGGAGTCGGGGGAACCGTTCCTTGCCGCGGAGTTGAGCGCGGCGATCGCCGACAACGGGCGGCTCGCGGCGCGCCTGGCGATGTGGGGTCGCCGTCTCGTCGGCGACACGATGCTCGTGGCTCGCGCGGCGCTGCCCCTCGACGACCACAACCGCGGCGACGAGTTGCGTGTCGAGCCGGTCTTCACCGAGCTCATCGCCTCTCACACCCGTCGCATGGACGCCCTCGGCCTGACCGCCTGATCCCGTTCTGCTGCAGAGTCGCCTGCCGAAATGCAGGAGCGGCCTGCCCAAATGCAGGAGCGGCCTGCCGAAATGCAGGAGCGGCCTGCCCAAATGCAGGAGCGGCCTGCCGAAATGCAGGAGCGGCCTGCCGAAATGCAGGAGCGCCGAGCGCCGGATCCGCGTCATTCCGCGGGACACCGCCCAACGCCGCGGCGGATCTCCTGCATTTGGGCTGACCAGTCCTGCATTTGGGCAGCGCGGACTGGCATCCTGGACACGTGACCGCCGCGACGCCCGCGCTCGACCGGCTCGACGCCGTCCGCTCGGCGCTCGAGACGGTGGTGCTCGACCTGCCCCTCGAAGGCGCGGCGGAGGCGCGGGATGCGGCCGCCGCGGCCGTGCAGCAGATCGACGACTACGTGCGCCCGCGCCTGGCGGACCTGGATGCGCCATTGCTCGCCGTCGTCGGCGGGTCGACGGGGGCGGGCAAGTCCACCCTCGTCAATGCGCTCGTCGGCACGCCCGTCACGCGCGCGGGAGTGATCCGGCCGACGACGCGCCAGCCGATCCTCGTGCACGCGCCCGTCGACGCGGGCTGGTTCGCCACCGACCGCGTGCTGCCGGGTCTTGCGCGCGTGCGCGGGCGGCTCGCCCGAGCGGGGGAGACCGCCGTCACCGCGGGCGACGCGCCCGATGCGGCGCGACTGGGCGAACTCGTGCTGCTGCCGGACGACAGGGTTCCCGCGTCCCTCGCGATCCTCGACGCGCCCGACATCGACTCGGTGGCCGAGGAGAACCGCGCGCTCGCGGCCCAGCTGCTCGCCGCCGCGGACCTGTGGATCTTCGTGACGACCGCCGGACGCTACGCGGATGCGGTGCCGTGGCGGCTGCTCGACGACGCGGCCGGCCGGGCCATCACCGTCGCCGTCGTGCTCAATCGGGTTCCGCCGGGCGCCGCCGACGAGGTGCGTGCCGACCTCGGTCGGATGCTCGCCGAGCGCGGCCTCGCCGATGCGCCCGTCTTCACCGTGCCCGAGCAGACGCTCGACGCCTCGGGCATGCTCGACGCGGCGGCCGTCGCGCCGCTCGCGGGCTGGTTGCGCGCGATCGCCGACGACCGCGCCGAGCGCGCCCGCATCGCCGCTGCGACGCTGCGGGGCACGATCGCCGACCTCGTGACCCGCGTCGACCGGATCGCGGATGCGCGCACCGCCCAGCTCGAGTGGGCGGACGAGGCGGATGCGGCGATCCGCACCGAGTTCCGCGCTGCCGACGCCGCCATCGACGCGGCCACCCAGGACGGCGCCCTGCTGCGCGGCGAGGTGCTCGCGCGCTGGCAGGACTTCGTGGGCACGTCGGATGTCTTCCGCACGGTCGAGTCGTGGTTCCAACGCACGCGTGACGCGGTGACATCGTGGCTTCGCGGTGTGCCGCAACCCGTCGTCGACGTCGAGACGACGATCGAGCACGGCCTGCACGCCGTCATCCTCGATCAGGCGGCGCGCGCGTCGGCGGGGGCGTGGCGGGAGTTGCAGCGCTCGGAGGCGGGCCGCGCACTGTCGCACGGGCACCGCGACTTGTCCGCACCGGCACCGGGGTTGAGCGCGCAGGCCGCGGCGATGATCCGCCAGTGGCAAGGCGCCGTGATGACGCTCGTGAGCGAGAACGTCGGGTCCAAGCGCATGCGCGCCCGCGTGCTCTCCCTCGGCCTGAACGTCGTGACGGTCGCGCTCATGGTCGTCGTGTTCGCCTCGACCGGAGGCTTGACGGGGGGCGAGCTCGTCATCGCGGGCGGGTCGGCGGTGATCGGGCAGAAGCTGCTCGAGACGATCTTCGGCGAGGATGCGGTGCGTCGTCTCGCGCGCGCGGCGCGCACCGACCTGGGGGAGCGCGTTGACGCCCTGCTCGCGACGCAGGCGCGGCGCTACACGGATCTCACCGGTCAGGTGCGGCGTGGCCCGGATGCGGCCGAGCTGCGCGCGGCGGCCTCCGCTCTCGCCGCGGCAACCGAGGAGGGCGCGCGCTCGTGAGCGTTCGAGGGCTCGACGAGCGGATCCAGGCGCTTCGTGACGTGCGCGAACTCGGGGCCGGCCGTCTCCCGGAGGCGATGCTCACCCGGCTCGACGCGCTGCTCGAACGGGCGGGGGCGCGGCGGGCCCTGTCGGGCGATCACACCGTCGTCGGGCTGTTCGGTGCAACCGGTTCGGGCAAGTCGAGTCTCATCAACGCGCTCGTCGGCGCGGAGGTTGCGCGCGTGCACGTGCTGCGCCCGACGACGTCCGAGCCGCTCGCCGTGACCTGGGATGCGCCGGGCGCCGCCGCTCTGCTCGACTGGCTCGCCGTGCGCGATCGCCGCACCGGCAGCGATCCGCTGGACCCCCGCGCCGAGCGTGTCATCCTGCTCGACCTGCCCGACTTCGATTCGATCGAGGCAACCCATCGCGAGATCGCCGAACGCTTTGCGGACCAGGTCGACGTGCTCGTCTGGGTCGTCGATCCCCAGAAGTATGCCGACGCGGTGCTGCACACCGACTTCATTGCCACGCACGCACGGCACGGTGCCGTGACGATCGTCGTGCTCAACCAGATCGACCGGCTCGCGCCGGACGACGTGCGCCGGGTGACCGAGTCACTGCGCGGGCTGCTCGCCGCTGACGGTTTGGGGCGTGCGCGCGTGCTCGCCGCGAGCGCGGCGACGGGGGCGGGTCTCGGCGACTTGCGCACGGCGATCGGCGATCTTGCCGAGTCGCGCACCGCTGCGGCGGAGCGACTCGCGGCCGATGTCGCGGGCATCGCGGCGGAGCTGCCGCGCGCCGTCGACGGCGGCGCCGCGCGTGCGGATGAGCGCGTGCTCGTCGACCAGGTGGCCGTCGCCGCGGGCGCGGACACGGTCGCGCGGGCGGTGGGCGCTTCGTACCGCGGCCGCAGCGCGGCGGCGACGGGCTGGCCGGTCGTGTCGTGGCTGTGGCGCTTCCGGGTGGATCCGCTTCGACGCTTGGGTCTGCGTCCGCCGCGCCGCGGAGACCGCGATCCCGCTGTGCACCGCACGAGCCTGCCCGCCATGAACGCGGGCGCTCAGGCACGCGCCTCACTCGCGGTGCGCGCGTTCGCCGACGCGACCGCGGAGCCGCTTGCGGAGGCCTGGCGCGCGGAGGTGCGGGATGCGGCCGAGGCGGCGCTCGCGGAGCTGCCCGAGGAACTCGACCAGGCGATCGCCCGCACGCGCCTGCCGGTGGGTGGTTCGTGGTGGTGGGTACCGTTCGGGGTGCTGCAGTGGCTCTCGATCGCGGCGGCGCTGGCCGGAGTGCTGTGGCTGCTCGGCTTCGCCTGGCTGCCGACGATCGGCATCCGGCCCCCGGACGTGCCGGTGGTCGAGGGCTGGCCGGTGACGACGCTCCTCATCGTCGGCGGCGTACTCCTCGGGGTGCTGCTCGCTCTGGCCGCGGGGGCGATCGCCGCCGCCGTCGGGGCGTCGCGCCGTCGGCGTGCGCGGAAGGCGCTCGTCGCGGAGGTGCGGGAGGTCGTGCGTTCGCGGGTGGTGGCCCCCATCGAGGCGGAGGCGGAGCGCGCCCGGCGGTACGACGGGGCGGTCGCCGCGGCCCGTGGCTCGGACGCCCGACGGACTCCGCGCTAGGCCTGGGCGCCGGAGAGGCGAGCGAACAGCTCGGCGTCTTCGCGCGCGCGACGGCGCGGCAGCAGCAGAGCCGCCAGCACGCTCGCCAGGATGCCCGCCGCGAGGCTCGCCACCCAGATCCAGGTGCCGTCGAAGGTGAGACCCGCCCACAGCAACGCGACCCAGACGGCCGCCGTCGCGGCGGCGCCGGCCGCGGGAAGCAGGAGCAGCCCGTGGGTGTCGCGGTGCGGGAACGTGTAGCGGGTGATGAGGCCGAGGCTCGCGCCGATCACGGTGACGAAGAGCAGCTCCATGTCAGGCCACGAACCCGACGCGACGCGACTCCTCCGACCCGACCTCGACGTAGGCCAGGGCGGCGGTCGGAACGATGTAGCGCTTGCCTTTGTCGTCGCTGAGCGAGAGGTACTTCGCATCCGCGTCGAGGGCCGCAGCGACGGCCTTCTCGATTTCGGCGGCGGTCTGCGACGACTCGAAGTTCAGCTCACGGGGGCTGTTGGCGATACCGATGCGAATGTCCACGGACACCAGGGTACGGCACGCCGGGAGCCGGTCCGGGTGGCGTTCACTGTCAGCGCATCTGGCTAGCGTGGACGCGTGACGAGCACCGGATTCCTGCACGCCCGCGCGCCGCGCGCGGACGTCGAGCGCGACCGCCTCGACGCGTCCCAGCGGGCGGTGCTCGACCTGCCCGACGGGCGCTGCGCCGCCGTGCTCGGCGCGCCAGGAACGGGCAAGACGGTCACCCTCGTCGAACTGCTCGCCGACCGCGTGCTCGACCGCGGCTGGGGCCCCGACGCCGTGCTCGCCCTCGCTCCGACGCGTGCTGCGGCCACCCGTTTGCGGGATCGCCTCGGGGTTCGCATTGCACGCCCGACGACCGGCCCGATCGCCCGCACCTTCGCCTCGCTCGCGTTCGAGATCGTGCAGGGCGCCGCGCGCGCGGCGGGTGCTCCTCCGCCGCGCCTGGTCAGTGGAACCGAGCAGGACGAACTGCTCGCGGCCCTGCTGGCCGGTCATGTCGCCGAGGGCGGTGGACCGACCTGGCCCGAGACGCTCGCCGAACCGGTGCGCGAGCTGAGACGCTTCCGCACCGAACTGCGCGAACTCATGATGCGCGCCACCGAGTACGGGGTCGACACGGCGGAGCTTCGCCGACTCGGCCGCGTGCACGCGCATCCGGAGTGGGTCGCTGCCGCCGACGTCATGGACGAGTACGCGGCCGTCGTCGGCTTCGAACACGAGACGCGCCTGGATCAGTCCGAACTCGTCTCCTTCGCCGTCGAGGCGGTGCGGCGGGGCGAGGCGGGAGAACGGATCGACGCGCTGCGCCTCGTCGCGGTCGACGATCTACAGGAGGCGACCGAATCCTCCTTCGCCCTGCTGCGGGCTCTCGCCGACCGGGGCGTCGCCGTCGTCGCCTTCGGTGACCCGGACGTGGCCGCCAACGCCTTCCGGGGCGGCGAGCCGGATGCGCTCGGCCGGCTGTCGGCGGTGCTCGGGCGTGCCGTCGAGACGATCGTGCTGCAGACCGCGCACCGCCACGGCCCGGCACTGCGCGCCTTTCTCTCGACCGTCGTGGAACGCGTGGGCACCGCCGCCGCGGGGCGACAGCGCTCCGCGAGTGCGGGCGGCGAGGACGACCCCGTGCCGATCGCCGTCATCGAGGCGCCGAGCGCCGCACGGCAGTGGATGCTCGCCGCGCGGGTGCTGCGCGAGGAGCACCTCGAGCGCGGCGTGCCCTACTCGGCCATGGCGGTGGTGGTGCGCAGCGGCTCGCACGTGCCGGGAATCCTGCGGTCGTTCGCGCTCGCGGAGGTGCCCACCCGCACGACGACCGCCGCGACCTCCCTGCGCGACGACCCGGCCGCTCGCGCACTGCTCCGCGTCGTGCAGGTCGGCGTCGGTCACGCCCCCCTCACCGCCGAGGCGGCGAGCGAGCTGCTCGTGGGGCCCTTCGGCGGCCTCGACCGTCTCGGACTGCGGCGTCTGCGACTGGCGTTGCGCGCCGAGGAGATCGCCGGTGGGGGGCGCCGCAGCGCCGACGAGTTGCTCGTGGAAGCGCTCGGTGCGCCTGCCCGACTGGCCACGATCGACCATCGCGTCGCCCGGCGCGCCGAACGGCTCGCGGGAACCCTCGAGCGGCTCGCGCACCACGACGGCTCGATCGAAGACCTGCTGTGGCTCGTCTGGGAGCGCAGCGGGCTTGCGCGCACGTGGCACGATCGCGCACTCGGCACCGGTCTCACCGCCGCCGAAGCGAACCGTGAGCTGGATGGGGTCGTCGCACTCTTCGCCGCCGCGAAGCGCTTCGTGGAACTGCGGCCGGCCTCGCCGCCGCGCACCTTTCTCGACGAGGTGCTCGGCGCGGAGGTGCCCGAGGACTCGTTGACGCCGCGCGCGACGAGCGACGCGGTGCTCGTGACGACCGCCTCCGGAACGGTCGGTCTCGAGTTCGAGGTCGTCATCGTCGGCGGGCTCCAGGAAGGGGTGTGGCCGAATCTGCGGCTGCGCGGGTCGCTGCTCGCGCCGCAGGAACTCGTGCGCGTCATCACGGGAGTCGAGTCGACCGCGATCGACGAGCGTCGCCAAGTGCTCGGTGACGAACTGCGGATGTTCGCCCTCGCGATCTCGCGGGCCCGTCGCCGCGTCATCCTGACGGCCGTCGCCACGGATGACGAGGCACCGAGCGTGCTGCTCGGGCTCGTTCCCGAGGCGAGCCCGCGCCTGGACCTCGGCGCGACGCCGTTCACGCTTCGGGCGCACGTCGCCGCGCTCCGCGCCCGGCTCGTGCGCAGCCGCGGTCGGGATGCTGCCGCCGCGGCCACGCTCGCCGCGCTCGCCGTCGAGGGCGTGCCCGGTGCGGACCCGGACGAATGGCACGGCATCCTCGAACCTTCCACGACGGCCCCGCTCTACGAAGGCGAGCAGGTGCCGATCTCACCGTCGGCTATCGAGCGCCTCGTGGAGAGCCCGCTCGACTGGTTCCTCGACCACATCGCCGGCAGCGAGTCCGGAGTCGTCGCGGGGGTCGGCACGATCATCCACTGGGCGATGGAGACCGCTGACGACATCACGCCCGACGCCCTCTGGGCGGCCGTCGAGCAGCGCTGGTCGGAGCTCGTGTTCGAGGCGCCGTGGCTCGCCGAACGCCAGCGCACCCTGGCGCGCGCTTTCGTCGTCGCACTCGCGGAGTACCTGGACGACTTCCGCCGCGACGGCAAGACACTCGTGGGGGCGGAGAGTCGCTTCCGGGTCGAGGTCGGCCGCGCGTTGCTGAGCGGGTCGATCGATCGCGTCGAGCGCACGCCCGACGGGCAGGTCGTGATCGTCGATCTCAAGACCGGCACCCCGGAGCGGTCCCAAGCCCGAGTGGACGAGCATCCCCAGTTGGGGGCCTACCAGCTCGCGTACGCGTCCGGAATCCTCGACGACGCGCTCGCGGAGCACGGCGACCACCGTGCGGGCGGCGCGAAGCTGCTCTTCGTCAAGGAAGGTGTGCGCGGCAAGGCCTACCGTGAGGCCGTGCAGGCGGCGTTCGACGACGACGCGCTCGCGGCCTTCCGGGCTCGCGTCGACTCGGCGGCGGCGCTCATCGCCGCGGCCGAGTTCGTCGGTCCGCTCGAGCTGCCGCTGTACGGCCGGGGCGACACCGCGGGTCTGCGCCTGCATCGGGTTCGGGCGGTGTCCAGTGACTGACCGCGTGCTCACCGCCGACGACCTGGCGGACGCTCTCGACCTGCCGCGCCCCACCGCGCAGCAGCGGGCCGTGATCGAGTCGCCTCTCGCGCCCGCGCTCGTCGTCGCGGGCGCCGGTTCGGGCAAGACGGAGACGATGGCCGCGCGCGTGCTCTGGCTGCTCGCCAACGGCCTCGTGCGGCCGAGCGAGGTGCTCGGCTTGACGTTCACTCGTAAGGCCGCGGGGGAGCTCGGTGAGCGCATCCACCGACGGATCGCCGCCCTCGCCCGCACCGGCCTGCTGCCCGACCACGACCCGTTCGATGCTCCCGCCGTGGCGACCTACAACTCGTACGCAAACACGCTGTACCGCGACAACGCCGCACTTCTCGGCCGGGAGTCGGAGGGTGCCGTGCTCGGCGAGGCGGCGGCCTGGCAGCTCGCGCGCACCGTGGTGCTGCGCAGCACGGATACGCGCCTCGCCGATCTCGGCAAGAACCTCGACGCGGTCACCCGGGCCGTGCTGTCGGTGGCGCGCGGGCTCGCCGAGAACGTCGCCGACCCGGAGCGGGTGCGCGCCCTCGCGCGCGAGGTCGCCGCGGTCGGCGCCCTCCCGCCGGGCGGACGCGGGGAGTACCCCGAAGTGGCGCGCCTCGCCGAAGCCGTCGGCGCCCTCGATGTGCTCGTCGATCTTGCCGCCGAGTACGAGACCGCCAAGATCACCCGCGGTCTCGTCGAGTACTCCGACCAGGTGGCCCTCGCGCTCACGATCATTCAGCGCTACCCGCGCGTCGCCGAGGTCGAACGCGACCGGTTCCGCGTCGTGCTCCTCGACGAGTACCAGGACACGTCGGTCGTGCAGACGCGACTGCTCGCCGCCGTGTTCGGCGGGCACGCGGTGATGGCGGTCGGGGATCCGAACCAGTCCATCTACGGCTGGCGCGGGGCGAGCGCGTCCAATCTCGACGAGTTCCCCGCCTCGTTCGGTTCGGGTGCCGCGCGGTACTCACTGACGACCAGTTGGCGAAACGGCACCCGCATTCTCGATGCCGCCAACACGATCGTCGAACCGTTCGTGCGCGCCGGCGTGGCGGTCGAGCCGCTCGTGCCCGGTCCGCAGGCCAGCTCCCGTGACGTGCGCGGCGTCTTCACCGAGTCGGTCGCCGAGGAGGCCGACGTCGTCGCCGACTGGCTCGCCGAGCGGTTGCGCGTGACCGCCCCGCCGTCGGCGGCGATCCTCCTGCGCACGCGCGCCGCTCAACCGTTCTTTCTCGAGGCGCTTCGCGAGCGGGGCATCCCCTTCCACGTGCTCGGGCTCGGCGGGCTGCTCGCGGAGCCCGAGATCGCCGATCTCGTCGCGGCGTTGACCGTGGTGCATGATCCGAGTGCCGGCCTCGAACTGGTGCGTCTGCTCTCGGGGTCGCGCTGGCGCATCGGGGTCGCCGACTTGCACGCGCTACGGGGCCTGGCGCACTGGCTGCGCGAGCGGGACTACGCTCAGCGCCGCTACGCGGATGAGGTCGTGGCGACCCTGAAAGCTTCGGTCGCCACGGGCGAGGGTGGGTCCATCGTCGACGCACTTGACTTTCTCGCCACGGCGCCCGCCGACCACAGTGCACTCGACCGGTTCAGCGCCGAGGGGCGCGAGCGCCTGCGCGAGGCGGGGCAGTTCTTCGCGCGGTTGCGATCCCGAGCGGGACTGGAGCTGCCCGAGTTCGTCGCGGTCGTGCTGCAGGAGCTGCAGCTGGACATCGAGGTTGCCGCCAACGACTACCGACCGCTCGGCTCGGCGACGATCGACGCGTTCTTCGACGCCGTCACGAGCTACCTCGCGCTGGATGATGTCGCGACCTTGGGCGGCTTCCTGTCATGGCTGCGCGAAGCCGAACGCCGCGAGGACCTCTCGCCGCGACCCGAGGACCCCGAGCCGGGCACCGTCCAGGTGCTCACCATCCATGGGGCGAAAGGCCTCGAATGGGACCTCGTGGCGGTGCCGCGACTCGTGGAGGACGAACTGCCCGCCCGACCCGTCGAGGGAGGATTCCAGGGGTGGTTGGCGTTCGGGCAGCTTCCGTGGCCGTTCCGCGGCGACGCGGCCCAGCTGCCCGAGTTCGTCTGGCGGGGCGCGACGACGCGCGTGGCGGTGCGGGATGCGGAACGCGACTTCAAGGCGGCTGTCAAGGAGCACCTGCTCGCAGAAGAACGCCGGCTGGCCTATGTGGCAGTCACTCGCGCCCGCCATGAACTGCTGCTCACGGGTTCGTTCTGGGGCACCCAGGCGCGGCCGCGGGTGCCGAGTCCCTACCTCGTCGAACTCGCCGCGGCCGGCCTCATCGCGCCGCCGCCCGCCGCTCCCGCAGCCGAGGACAATCCGCTCGGCGACGATCTGGAGACCCTGACCTGGCCGCGAGACCCGCTCGGCTCCCGACGGGCCGCTGTCGAGGCGGCCGCCGAGGCGGTGCGGTCGGCCGACCCGGCGGTGCGCGGTGCGTTCGCGCGCGAGGTCGGTCTTCTGCTCGCCGAGCGGCGCGAGCGGGCGGCGGGGCCGACGCCGATTGCGCTGCCGGTGCGCATTCCCGCGTCGCGGTTCCACGACTACATCGACGACCCGGCGGGCGTGGCCGCCTCCCTACGGCGCCCCATGCCCGAGCGTCCGTACCGCGCGACGAGGCTCGGCACGCTCTTCCACTCGTGGGTGGAGAACCGCTCGCTCGCGGGTGGCGACGTCGAGGAGCTGGATGCGACCACGGTCGAACTCGACCTCGACGATGAGGTGGAGGTCGCCGACCTCGACCGGCTGCGCGCGACCTTCGAGGCGAGCCCGTGGGCCGAGCGCCGACCCGTGGAGGTCGAGCGCGAGATCCACGTACCCTTCGAAGGCAGAATCGTGGTCTGCAAGATCGACGCGGTGTACCAGCTCGACGATGGCCGGTTCGAGATCGTCGACTGGAAGACGGGCCGAGCCCCCGTCGACGCCGCCGATCTCGAACGCAAGCAGCTGCAGTTGGCCCTCTACCGTCTCGCGTTCGCCCGGTGGAAGGGCATCGATCCGGACCGCATCGATGCGGCCTTCTACTTCGTGGCCGACGACCTCGTCGTGCGACCGGCGCAGATCGACGACGAGGAGCAGTTGCGTTCCCGGTGGCGGGCCGCGCTCGGATGAGGCGGGCCGCGCGGCTGGTGGCTCGCCTCGCCGTCGTGCGCTACGGTGTCGGCATCCTGTGCTGCCGGGAGTGACGTGGACATCGCCAATCTGCCCATCTGGGTCGCCCTGCCGAGCTTTGTGCTGCTGTTCTTGCTCGTCTCGTGGGCGGTGCTGCTGGCGGTTCGGCCGTGGGTCATTCGGATGTCGTCGCAGAACCGCGAATGGGATCGCGTGCTCACCTACGCGATGGCGTCGTATGGCATCTTCTACGGGATCCTCCTCGCGCTCATCACGGTCTCGGTGTACGAGAACTTCCATCGGGTCGACGCGGTCGTGCTCGACGAGGCCGATGCGCTCGGTGCGCTCTACCGCGCGGTGAGCGGCTACCCGCAGCCGCTTGCGGACAACTTCCAGGACTACCTGCGGCAGTACACGACCGGGGTGATCACCCAGGACTGGCCGCTCCAACAGCAGGGGATCATCCCGACGCTCGGCAATGACGACGTGGACCGCTTCCAGGCGGTGCTGTACGCGTACGAGCCTGAGACGCCCGGTCAGCAGGCCATCCATCAGCAGACGCTGAGCCTGTTCTTCGACTTTCTGCAGGCTCGCCGTGATCGACTCGACGAGACGAAGCTTGCGCTGCCGGTGCTGCTCTGGGTGGTGCTCGGGGTCGGGGCCGTGCTCAACGCGCTCATGCTCGCCCTCGTCGAATCCCGCAATCTGCGCGTGCACCTGCTCATGTCGGGCATCATCGCCATCTTCGTGGGTCTGCTCATCTTCGTGGTGGCGAGCATGGACCACCCCTATGCCGGCTACGTGAGCGTCTCGCCTGACCCGTTCGTGATCGTGCTCGAACAGCTCATGGGCGGCTGAGCGCCTCGCCGCGGAGGGTAGTCCGCCTAGCAACTCTAGATTCTACCGATGTGTGGAATCTAGATTCCACCACATGGTAGAATTTGGAATCTACCGTTCAGTCGACTTCCCCCGTAAGGAAATGGATATGCGCGACACTGACGCCGTGTGGCGCACGCTCGTTGATGCCGCTCTGCACGGTCGCCGCGAGTGGAGGAACGCGGGCGACCTTGCGTGGGAGGCTGGCGTCGGGGACAAGATCACGTACAAGGCACTGACGCGGCCGGTCGAGATAGGGGCGGTGACTCGGCATCCGGCTGGCGGGTTTAGTACGACGGATCCGGAGCGCCTACTCACCCTTCTCGCCGCTGCCCGGACGCTCCGGGATGCACGGCGCACCAGCCTCGACGCCGCGCAAGGACTCATCGCCTCGGCTTCGCTATACGCCATCGGCGGCACGCGCGCTGCGGCGCACCATCTGGGCGGCCGAAACACCATCGCCGACCATGCCCCCGCGATCCTCTATCTCCCGTCGGACTCTCCCACGGCCGATCTTCCTCCGGGCTCCGAGGCGCTCGTCTTCACCATTGACCGCAAGACACTCGACCATTGGCGAGACGGCTATTCGAGCGGGGCGCAAACCTATGCCGATCTGTTCGCGCAACCCGGGTGGCAGGCAAGCGAGTTCCGGCGCGCGCTCTGGCGACGCTGGTTCAAGGTGGATGACTGGGCGGCGATGGAAACAGCGAATGGTTGACGTGCCCCTTGATGCCGAAGGTCGACTGGTCGAGATTCTCGACTTCCTCGGCAAGGAACTCGAACCATCGATCCTCATCGGCGGGTGGGCCACCATGCGTCGCGTCGGCGGCGAGATCAGCCATGACATCGACTTGATCATCGGCTCTGATGACGTCCGCGCGAGGGTCGAGAACGCGCTCACAGGAATCTCGAAGTCAACGCACCTGCAAGGAACGAAGTGGCGCGGAGACTTCGAGGGCGTCCACGTCGACATCTATATTCCGCATCAGTCGCAGCTGGGCGCGAAGCTGCGGCTCCGAGTCGAGGAACTCGCGCGACACACGGAGCATCTCGATCACGGCGCCTGGAGGCTTCTCACCATCGAAGCTCACACGATCTCGAAGATCGCCGCACTGCTCGACCGGCCCGATACGGAGAAGGGGTTCAAGGACGCCCGCGAAGTGCTCCGTCTGCTTGAGAACGGTGTGGATCCCGAGGCTGCCTGCGATATTCTCGTCGCCGCCACCGCTGGGCCGGTCGAGGACCTCAGCGCTCACCTCGCGACGACGTTCGAGCTGCTCGGGCCCCGTGCCAAACCGAACAAGTCGCAGCAGAAGCTCATCCAGCGATGGCGCCGGGAATGGATGGCTGCGATCGCTGCGGCGACCGGTCCTGAGCGCCGAGATCGTCCTCCTCTCGTGTAGTCCCGCTCGCTGGCATGAGGGCGCGGATGCACACGCAGATCGATCGCGGGCGCTAGATCTGCGGTACGGGCCGCGACAGGATCGCCGACGAGAGCGCCTCGACCGGTTCGCTCGGCGCCCCCGGCCGGGAGACGAGGGTGAAGTCGACGTCGCCCAACTGCGGCATCTCGAGCGAAGCCGGCACCTGGCCGAGGTCCGCGGGGATGAGCGACTGCGGGTAGGGCGCGATGCCGATGCCGGCCCGCACCGCCGCGAGCACGCCGTTGACCTCTTTGACGGTGCACGTGATGCGCCACGTGCGGCCGGCCTCCTCGAGGCTGCGGATCGCGGAGGTGCGGCTGAGGCTGGGTGCCTGGTAGACGATGATCGGCAAGGGCTGCGCGGCATCGAGCGCGATGCTGCGGTGCGCCATCCACACGAGCCGGTCGCGACGGACGAGTCGACCGGGCGGCTCGACCGCGTACCCGATCGGGTCCTGGTTGATGTAGACGAGGTCGAGTTGACCCGCCTGCAGGCGCCGCAGCAGCACGGGGCTCTGGCTCACCGTCAGTTCGAGCGTGATCTGCGGATGCAGTTGCCGGAAGTCGCGCAGGATGCCGGGCACATGGGTGAGGGCGAGGTTGTCGGCGGAACCGAACCTCAGGCGCCCTCGCATGGCCGACCCGCTGAAGTAGCTGGCGGCCTGGTCTTGCGCGGCGAGGATCGCGCGGGCGAAGCCGAGCATCGCCTCCCCGTTGTCGGTGAGGGCGACGGTTCGGGTGTCACGGGAGACGAGGAGGCGCCCGGCGGCCTGCTCGAGCTTGCGCACGTGCTGGCTGACGGTCGGCTGACTGAGCCCGAGGCGCGCTCCCGCCTGGGTGAAGCTGAGGGTCTCGGCGAGGGCGACGAACGTGCGCAGCAGGACCGGGTCGAACACGGGCAATCCCTCTCATTCCGAAACGCAATAGGACTTATAGGCTCGATTTCATAATGGCATGGAGCGGGGCGACTACCGTGGAAGAGTGGCCCTGACTCCCGACGCGAACCCGGCCACCATGCCCATCGCCGTCGCGATGCAGCGCCCCGCGTGGCGCGACACGTTCAGCGCGCTGCGGATGTACAACTACCGTCTCTACGTCATCGGCCAGGCGGTCGCCAACACGGCCGGTTGGATGCAGCGCATCGCCACCGACTGGCTCGTGCTGGAGATCTCGGGCAGCGTCGCCCTCGTCGGTCTGACGATCGCCATCCAGTTCGTACCCACGATCGTGCTGGGCGCGTGGGCGGGGGTGCTCGCCGACCGGCTGCCGCGCCGGGTCGTGCTGCTCGCCTCGCAGAGCCTCATCGCCGTGCTCAGCATCTGTTTGGCAGTGCTCGCGCTCACGGGCACGGCGACCCTGCTCGCCGTCTACCTGATCGTGCTCCTGCTCGGCGTCGTGCAAGTCTTCGACAACCCGTCGCGCATCGTCTTCGTCAACGAGATGGTGGGCCCCGCCCACTTGCGCAACGCAATCAGCGTCAACGCCTCCATCTTCCACATGGGTGCACTCATCGGCCCGGCGATCGCGGGCGCGCTCATCGTTATCGTCGGATCCGGCTGGGCGATCGCCGGCAACGCGGTCGCCGCCCTCATCTGCATCAGCCTGCTGCTCGCGATGCGCCGCAACGAACTGTTCATCGCCCCGCGCGCGCCGAGCGCGAAGGGGCAGATCCGTGAGGCGGCGCGCTACGTGCTCGGCAAACCCGCGCTGTTCTGGACGATGGTGATGCTCGGCGTCGTCGCCATGTTCGGCATGCCCATGCCGACGCTTCTCGCCGGCGTTGCCGACTCCGTCTACGAGACCGGCGCGGACGGCTACGGCCTCTACAACTCGCTCGTCGCCGTCGGCGCCCTCACCGGGGCGCTCGCCTCGACGCGGCGTTCCTCTCTGCGCTTGCGCACGATCGTGCTCGGCGCGCTGCTCTACGGCGTGCTGCTGGCGCTACTCGGGCTCTCACCCTTCTATCCGATGTTCCTCGTGCTGCTCATCTCGGTGGGTCTGTCGCGGCTGCTGTTCATGACGGCCGGGGAGACGCTCGTGCAGTTCTCCTCCAACCTCGCCATTCGGGGACGGGTGATGGCGTTCTGGGTGATCGTCGTCGTCGGCGGTCAGGCGATCGGCGGCCCGTTGATGGGATGGATCGCCGAGACGATCGGACCGAAGAACGCCCTCGTCGTCGCCGGCGGGGTGCCCGCTATCGCGGCGATCGTCGTCGCGATCGTGCTCGCGCGGTCCGGCAACCTCAAACTGGTCGTCACCCCGCGCACGCGCGGACGCTGGGTCGCCATCGTGCCGCGCGCGAAGAAGACGACGCCCCGCTCGCGCGATGCGGCTCCCGCCGTGGCGTCCGGCTCAGACGGCGCGGCGAGCGCGACCGAGTAGCTCTTCGACCTCGTCGACCGCGAGAGTGGCCTGCTGGGTCGCCCCGAGCCCGTCGACCGCCTCGATGCGAAGCCGATCCGCAAGCCCCGTGAGCAACTCGACGGCATCGTCGACGATCTCGGTGCTCCGCGTCTCGACGCCATGCAGAAGCCACTTGGCCAGCTCGAGCTCGGCGTAGAGCCGGGCCCGCTGAATGAGTTGACGGTCGCCGACCCCGCGCACCGATTCGTAGCCCGCGAAGAGGGCCTCGGTCGTTTCGGGAGCGATCGCGCCGAGCGCGAACTGCACATCCGCTGCGGGGTCCCCGACCCGCAAGGAGTGCCACCCGAGCAGGCCGCTGACCCTGCCGTCCGCGAACAGGAATGACGAGGCGGTCGCCGAGCCGTTCACGACGGTCGGCTGGAACTGCCACAACCGGGCATCCTCAAGAGCCCGCTCCCAGCGGCCGACGAGCATGGCGGGCAGCATCCCGGTGGCGGCGGCCCGATCGGCGACGGTCATGCACGAGCGCTGGCACTCGGCCGCGGTCAGGGCGGGCAGTCCGGCGTCACCGACGACGCTCGAGGGCAGGGCATGGATGGCGCCGAGCGCGGCGCCCGCCGATTGGGCCAGATCGGGGGTCCACGACGTCAGCGGCACCTTCGAGCCGTAGACGAACTCGTAGACGACCGCGCGCGTGCCATGCACGGGAACGTGCCCGACGGGAGTAGACACGGTGAACGGCAGGCGCGTGCGCACCCCCTGGCTGAGCGCCCGCAGCGCGACGAGATCGGCGGACTGCTCGGACTCGGCGCGCTGGTTGCGCGGCACCCGGATGATGAAGTGCCGACCGTCGCGGCTGGTGAGGATCGCGGAGTCGAAATCGGCGGTCGACCCCGTGCCGAAGGCCGCGACCGACACCGCGTCGAGGTCGGGCACGGCCGACGCCGCGAGCGCGGCTAGAGTGAGTGGTGACCTGGCCATACCCACAGGGTAGGTCGGGGTCGTCTTCCTTCAGACGTACGCCACGCGAGTTCCGACGGGTCGCCCATGTCGCAGAGTTTCCTCTCCCGACTGCCATTGTCGCGGTACGAGGTCGATCGGGACCATGTCGGACGCGAGCGCGAAGACCTGTGGGATGCCCTCTGGGCCGACCCGGCCACGCGCGTGCTGCCTGTGTTCCAGGGCAGCGGGCTGCTCGTCGAACCCGATCGACTCGGTCTGCTGCCCGTCGATGCGCTGCCGCCGTTCGAGACGCGCGTCTACCTGGGCCGCTCGGTGTCGACGACGAGCCCGGAGCCTGTCGGCACCCCGCTCGTCGCCGTCGAACTGGACGATGCGCGCCACCTCGCGGAGGCCGAGTGGGCCAACCTGCGCCAAACCGGCAACCGGCTGAGCGACCGCGACGCGGGTCTGCTCACCGAGGCGCTCGGCATCCTCAACTGGCACGACTCGCACCGCTTCTCGCCGAGGACGGGCGAACCGACCGTTCCCGAGAAGGGCGGCTGGGTGCGCCGCGACCCCGTCTCAGGGCTCGAGATCTTTCCCCGCACCGACCCGGCCGTCATCGTCGGGGTCACCGACGGCGACGACCGGCTGCTGCTCGGCTCGAACGCGCTGTGGGAGTCGAACCGTTACAGCCTGCTCGCCGGCTTCGTCGAGCCGGGGGAGTCGCTCGAGTCGGCGGTGATCCGGGAGGTGCACGAAGAGTCGGGACTCGTCGTCGCCGATCCCGTCTACCTCGGCAGCCAGCCGTGGCCGTTCCCCGCATCCCTCATGCTCGGCTTCACCGCGCGCCTCGCGTCCGGTTCCGCAGATGCCGCCCGCCCGGACGGCACCGAGATCCTGTCGCTGCGCTGGTTCGAGCGCACTCAGCTCGCCGACGCGGCGGGCAGCGGCGAGGTGCGGCTGCCCGGACCCACGTCGATCGCGCGCGCCATCATCGAGGAGTGGTTCGGCGCGCCGATCGCCGACGGCCAACGATGACCGACGCGTCGGCGCTGCTCGACGGCCTCGACGAGCAGCAGCGGGGCGCCGCGACCGCGCTTCTTGGTCCCGTGTGCGTGCTCGCGGGCGCCGGCACCGGCAAGACGCGCGCGATCACTCACCGCATCGCGTACGGCGTCGCCTCCGGCGTCTACCCGCCGGGTCGCGTCATGGCGCTGACCTTCACCTCGCGCGCCGCGGGCGAGTTGCGCTCCCGGCTGCGCGCGCTCGGCGCAGACGGGGTCACGGCACGCACGTTCCACGCAGCAGCGCTTGCGCAACTGAACTACTTCTGGCCGACCGTCGTCGGCGGCACGATGCCGCGCGTGCTCGACGGTAAAGCGCGACTGCTCGCCCACGCCGCCGAGTCGTTGCGACTGCGGCTGGACACCGCGACGCTGCGGGATGCGGCCGCGGAGATCGAATGGCGCAAGACCTCGCGGCTGACGATTGCCGAGTACGCGGCCCGCGATCGACCGGTGCCGTCGGGCATCGGCCGCGAAGCGCTCATCGACCTGCAGGGCGCCTATGAGCAGCTCAAAGACGAGCGCCGCCAACTGGACTTCGAAGACGTGCTGCTCGCTGCGGCAGGCATGATCGACGCGGAACCGCGCGTCGCCCAACAGGTGCGCGAGCAGTACCGCTTCTTCGTCGTCGACGAGTACCAGGACGTCTCGCCGCTCCAGCACGACCTGCTCCGGTTGTGGCTCGGGCCGCGAACCGACGTGTGCGTCGTGGGCGACGTCAGCCAGACCATCTACTCGTTCGCGGGCGCGAGCCCCGACTTCCTGCTCGGATTCGGGAGCGAGTTCGAGGATGCGGTCGTCGTACGCCTCGAACAGAACTACCGATCGAGCGCCCCCATCGTCGCCGCCGCGAACCGACTCGTGCGCGGACGCCCCGGCGCGCTCGACCTGCACGCGCTCGAGGGGGCGGCCGGTGCCGACCCGACCGTCACCGAGTACGCGGACGACCGGGACGAGGCGGCCGGCGTCGCCTCTGCCATCCGCGCCGAACTCGATTCCGGTGTGCCCGCCGAGCAGATCGCGGTGCTCTACCGCACGGCCGCGCAGTCGGCCGCCCTCGAGTCCGCCCTCGGGGATGCCGGCGTGAGCTACCTGGTGCGCGGCTCCACCCGCTTCTTCGAACGCCGCGAGATCGTGGAGGCGCTCCTGCTGCTGCGCGGGGCGACGGTCGCCGCAGGCGCCGGTCCGCTCGAGCGCGCGGTCGGGGACGTGCTCTCGTCGGTGGGCTGGTCCGCTCAGGCCCCGGACCAGGCGGGCGCGGTTCGCGAACGGTGGGAGTCGCTCGACGCGCTCATGCGGCTGGCGCGCGACGCCGAGCCCGGCACGACGCTGCGCCAATTCGTCGACCAGCTCGTCGAACGCCAAACCCTGCAACACGACCCGACGCTGTCTGCGGTCACCCTCGCGACGATGCACTCCGCGAAAGGTCTCGAGTGGGACTGTGTGCACCTCGTTGGCCTGTCGGAGGGTCTGCTGCCGATCAGCTACGCGCGCGACGACGCCGGCGTGGAGGAGGAGCGGCGGCTTCTGTACGTCGGGATCACGCGGGCACGCCGTCGCCTTGCGCTGTCGTGGGCGCGCTCGTCCAGCGGGCGCGTGCGCCAGCCGAGCCGGTTCCTGACCGGACTGGTCTGAGCCCCCCGCATCCGCATTCTGGGTGCCGGGATACCGTGCGCTGCACGCGCCCCCCGTCGGCGGTGATCCGCAGCACGGTCGCCGCCGACGGCGACCCGCTCAGGCGGCGCAGCACGAGCCGCGCGATCGTCGCGGCGACGTCCGCCGCGAGCGGAGCGGGCGCGTCGCGCGGGGGACGGGTCAGCAACTGCGTGGCGATCGCGGGCCAGGCCGCATCCGCATCCCGACGGTGCAGTTCCACGCAGACCAGGCACGGACCGGCGCCGGGCTCGACGAGCGGACCGAGCCGCACCGCACCGTCCCCGATGACAGCCGCGAGGTGCGGTACGTCGCGTCGCAACCAGAAGGCGTTCGCCTCGGGTGGCACGACGCCGCGAGCGATCACGAGTCCGAAGTCGTAGTGCTCCGGCGGCAGACTCGACGGCGAGCGCGCGATGCTCGTCGTCAGTCCCGAGTCGTCGAGCAGCCGCGCGGTCAGGTCGAGCACGCGTCCATCCCCGCTCAGGCCGACGCGGGCCACGTTGCCCCCTCGTGCCGCCGCGCCGTCCGAGTCGAGGGCCGGCGTGAGGCGTCGCAGGAGGTCGTCGATCACGTCATCCCTGCCCGGGACGATGACGCCGAGCCCTGCGCGCGTGATGCCCACGGTGAGCGCGGCGATGATCCGCTCCTCGGCGCTCGACACCGATTCGAGCACGACCGCGGACGGGTCGACTCCCACCTGCAGGGTGAACGGGTCACGCCACACGAGCGTCCAGCGGGGGTCGAGACGGAGGATCATCCCGACAGTGTGCGGTGGTAGACCTCGTTCGCGTGGACGCCCTCCACAGTGCGAACCAGGTTCGCGGGAGGGGCCCGATCAGTCCTCGTGCGGGCGGTCACCCGACTCGTCGTCGAGCAGATCCTCGAGCGCCCGATCGAACTCGTCCGGCTCCTGCGGACCCGCCGTGATGCGGGCGATGAGCGCGGCCGGATCGTCGATGTCGCTCGCGAGCGGCACCACATCCGGATGCGACCACAACGCGTCGCGCGCCTGCACGCCCACCGCGTCGGTGACCGCCTGCCACATCGCGGCGGCCTCGCGCAGTCGCCGCGGTCGCAGCTCGAGACCCACGAGCGTCGCCAGAGCCGACTCCGCAGGACCGCCGGACGCGCGGCGGCGACGCACCGTCTCCGCGATCGCCGCACCCGAGGGCAGCCGGGTCGTCGCGTGCGCGGTGACCGTGTCGACCCAGCCCTCGATGAGGGCGAGCATCGTCTCGAGCCGGTCGAGGGCCGCGCGCTGTTCGTCGCTCTTCGGCGGGATGAGCGCCCCCGTCGAGACGGCTTCGCGCAGTTCTTCCGGGTTGCTCGGGTCGAACCTGGCGGCGAGTTCCTCGACGCGTTCGGTGTCGATGCGGATGCCACGGGCGTACTCGGTGATCGAAGTGAGCAGCTGCAGCCGCAACCAGCGCGCGTGCCGGAACAGTCGCGCGTGGGCCAGTTCGCGCACCGCGAGGTAGAGGTTCACCTGGTCGACGGGGATATCCAGGCCCGTGCCGAACGAGTGCACGTTCTGCGGCAGCAGGGCCGCTTCGGCCCCGTCGAGCAGCGGGATGCCGATGTCGCCGCCGGAGACGACCTCCGCCGAGAGCTGCCCGACGACCTGACCGAGCTGCATCGCGAACAAGGTGCCGCCGACGTTGCGCATCACCTGGCTCGCGCCCGCGATCATGTCGTCGAGCTCCTCGGGTGCGCTCTCGTGCAGCACGGTCGTCAACGCGTCGGCGATCGAGGTCGCGACGGGCTCGGCGAGCTGCGTCCACACCGGCATCGTCGCGGCGACCCACTCCTGTCGCGTCATGAGGCGAGGCTCGGTGGTCAGTGACGAGATGTCGGTGGTCTCATCCAGCCACAGCGAGGCGATGTGCACCGCCTGCTCCAGTTGACTGCGCTCGGCCGGCAGGGAGGGCACGCTCGTGCGCGCCGCGATGCCTGTGGCCTGCTCGAGGGCGAGATCCCAGTTCACCCCGTCGCCGGAGGCCTGGAGCGCGTTCTGCAGTTGCCGGATCAGCTGGGCGACGACCTCGGGATCGCCGGACAGGCCGGCGGCGCCAGCCAGTCGCGCCGGATCGATCTCGCCGTTGCCGGCGAGGAACTCGCGCAGCATGTCGCGGAACTCGTCCTCGGGTCGGTCCTCGTCGCCGCGGTCGCGCGGGGTGTCAGCCATGCCATCCACGCTACGCCCGACCCATGCCGCCAGACAGGGTTTTCGCCTAGGCTGAGCCTGCGCAGCAGTGCGCTCGTGGCGAACACCGCCCGCAACCCGACCACGAAAGACGAAGTGGCCCTCTTCTCTGACCTCGAGCCCGAACCGGTGCGCCGTCGCGCCGGTGGCGGATGGGTGGGCTGGTCGCTGCTCGGGCTCGCGATCGCCGGAGTGACCGTCGTGGCCCTGCTCCCGGCGCCGTACGTGATCGAAAAGCCGGGTCCGGTCTTCGACGTGCTCGGCGATGTGACCTTCGACGGCGAAGAAGTGCCGCTCATCACGATCCCGATGCAGGAGACGTTCCCCACCTCGGGTCGACTCGACATGCTCACGGTGAACCTCTCGGGCAACCCCGACAACCTGCCCACGTGGTTCGACGTGGCCACCGCCCACCTCGACCCGAGCCGCGCGGTGCTGCCCGTCGGCGACGTCTACCCGGAAGGGGAGACGCCGGAGCAGTCGGCCGAACAGGGCCGCATCGACATGGAGAACTCGCAGAAGGAAGCCGTCGCCGCGGCGATGAACTACCTCGGGTACGACGTGCCGTCGACGCTCACGGTCGCGAGCGTCATCGAGGACGGCCCCTCGGAGAGCATCCTGCTCGAGGGCGACACGATCGTCTCCGTCAACGGGATCGTGCCGCCCGATGTCACGGCGCTGCGCGACCTGATCGCCGAGAACGGCGTGAGCGTCCCCGCGGATGTCGTCATCATCCGCGAAGGCGTCCAGCAGACCCTGCGCATCCAACCGGCGCTCAGCGAGGGCGAGACCCCCGTGCCGGTGATCGGCATCTACGTCGGCAGCGAGTACGAGTTCCCGTTCACCGTGACCATCCAGCTCGAGAACGTCGGCGGCCCGAGCGCGGGAATGATGTTCGCGCTCGGCATCATCGACAAGCTCACCGAAGGCTCGCTCACCGGCGGTGAGCACATCGCCGGCACCGGAACGATCTCCTCCACCGGTCAAGTGGGGCCGATCGGTGGCATCGTGCAGAAGATGTGGGGCGCCCAGCGCGCCGGCGCCGACTGGTTCCTGGCGCCCGCGCAGAACTGCCCCGAGGTGGTCGGGCACGTGCCGCCGGGGCTGACCGTGTACTCGGTGGAGACCCTCGATGACGCCATGGTGGCGCTCGCGACGATCCGATCCGATGGAGCGCACTCGGGCATCCCCACCTGCACGGCCGACTAGCGCCGGGCGTATTCGCAGCATCGCCCCCGTAGGATGGTTGGACCGTCCGACGGGCGGAGCGCCCCCGAACGCAGGAGCCACGACGTGTCCAACACCTCCGGAACGCCCGCGCGCTCGACGAGCCGCACGCGCGTCACTCTGACGATCACCGCCATCATCATCGGCGTCCTCGTCATCGGATTCTTCATCTTCGCCGGGTTCTACACCGACATCCTCTGGTACAACCAGCTCGGCTACCTGCCGGTGCTGACCACCCAGTGGATCGCCAGCGGCGTGCTGTTCCTCATCGGGTTCGTCGCCATGGCGGTGCCCGTGTGGGCGAGCATCGAGATCGCCTTCCGCGCGCGGCCCGTCTACGCGAAGCTCAACTCGCAACTGGACCGCTACCAGCAGGTGATCGAGCCCCTGCGTCGCCTGGCCATGTTCGGTATTCCTGCTCTCATCGGCATTTTCGCCGGTGTCTCGGCAGCGACGCGGTGGCCGGTCGTGCTGCAGTGGCTCAACAAGACCGAGTTCGGCGAGACCGACCCGCAGTTCGGACTCGACCTCTCCTTCTACTTCTACGACCTGCCCATGTGGCACGGTGTCGTCGGCTTCGCCTCGGCGGTCGTGCTCATCTCGGGCATCGCGGCGCTCGCGACCAGCTACCTGTACGGCGCGATCCGCGTCACCGGCCGTGAGGTGCGCATCTCGCGGTCGGCCCGCATCCAGCTCGCGATCACCGCGGCGATCTACGTGGCCCTGCAGGGGGTCAGCCTGTGGCTCGACCAGTACACGACCCTCTACTCGGCCAGCGGCGGGTTCCTCAGCACCGGCGCCGGCTACACGGAGGCGAACGCGACCATCCCCGGCCGGGCCATCCTCGCCGGCATCGCGATCATCGTCGCCGTGCTCTTCGTCGTCACCGCGATCATCGGTCGCTGGCGGCTGCCCATCATCGGCACGGCGCTCCTGCTCGTCAGCGCGCTCGTCGTCGGCAGCGTCTACCCGTGGATCGTGCAGCGCTTCCAGGTCGACCCCAACGCGCGCACGCTCGAGGCCGAGTACATCTCGCGGTCCATCGAGGCGACCCGTGCGGCCTACGGCGTGGACGGCATTCAGGAGGTGCCGTACACCGCAGAGACGGACGCCGAACCGGGCGCGCTCCGCGAGGACGCGGAAACGACCGCGAACATCCGCATCCTCGACCCGGCGATCGCGCCGCTCGCGTTCGCGCAGCTCGAGCAGGTCAAGCAGTACTACCAGTTCGGCGACCACCTCGACGTGGACCGCTACGAGATCGACGGCGTCACTCAAGACACCGTCATCGCGGTGCGTGAGCTCAACCAGTCCGGCCTCGGGGAGTCGCAGAACTGGTACAACAACACGATCGTCTACACGCACGGCTACGGTGTGGTCGCCGCCTACGGCAACCAGCGTGCCGCGGATGGTGAACCCGTGTTCCTCGAGGCAGGCATCCCCAGCCAGGGCGAGCTCGGCGATTTCGAGCCGCGCATCTACTTCGGCGAAGGCTCCCCCGAGTACTCGATCGTCGGCGGCCCGGAGGGTGGCGACCAGCTCGAGCTCGACTACCCGGCCGGTGGCGAGGACAGCAACAACGCCGCGACGACGACGTTCTCGGGCGACGGCGGACCGAAGCTCGACAACGTGTTCACCAAGCTGCTGTACGCGATTAAGTTCCAGTCGGAGCAGATCCTCCTGTCTGACGCGGTGAACCCCGAGTCGCAGATTCTGTACGAGCGCAACCCGAAGGATCGCGTCGCGAAGGTCGCGCCCTATCTGACCCTCGACAGCGATGTGTACCCGGCGGTCGTCGACGGCCGTGTGGTGTGGATCATCGACGGCTACACGACGTCGGCGAACTACCCGTACTCGCAGATCGAGTCGCTCTCGGAGTCGATCGCCGACACGTACACGCCCCGCCCTGCGTTCGCCGCAGACGACATCAACTACATCCGCAACTCGGTCAAGGCCACCGTCGACGCCTACGACGGCTCGGTGACCCTCTACGCGTGGGATGCCGAAGACCCGGTGCTGCAGACGTGGTCGAAGATCTTCCCGACGACGATCACGCCGATGAGCGAGATGAGCGAGGACCTGCTCGCGCACGTGCGCTACCCGAGCGACCTGTTCAAGGTGCAGCGCGCCATCCTCGGTTCGTACCACGTGACCGACCCGGGCTCGTTCTTCTCGAGCGACGACCAGTGGGTCACGCCGAACGACCCGGTCGGCAGCGCCGCGAACCCCGCCCTGCAGCCGCCGTACTACCTGACGATGCAGGTGCCGGGAACCGACGAGCCGGCGTTCACGCTGTACTCGACGTTCATCCCGCGGGCTTCCGGTGAGTCGGCGCGCAACGTGCTCACCGGCTACCTCGCCGTGAACTCGGATGCGGGGGAGGACTACGGTCAGCTCACCCTGTTGACCCTCCCGAAACAGTCAACGGTGCCCGGACCCGGTCAGGTGTACAACAACTTCTCGACCGACACCGAGGTGGCCAACCAGCTCGCCCTGCTCGAGCGCGGCGCGACGGAAGTTCGGCGCGGCAACCTGCTGACCCTGCCTGTGGGTGGCGGCCTGCTCTACGTGCAGCCGGTGTACGTGCAGTCGACGAGTGGCACCGTCTACCCGCTGCTGCGTAAGGTGCTCGTGTCGTTCGGTGACCAGATCGCCTTCGAGGACACCCTCGACCAGGCGCTCGACACCCTGTTCGGTGGCGACTCGGGTGCGGATGCCGGTGACGGCGGCGTGCCGACGGTGCCGACCGATCCGACGACGCCGACCGAGCCGACCGATCCGACGACTCCCACGGAGCCGACCGACCCGACCGACCCGAGCCAGAACGCGGCCCTGCGCCAGGCGCTCTCCGACTACCAGGCGGCGCTCGCCGACCGGCAGGCGGCCTACGCGGCCAACGACCTGGTCGCGGCCGCCGAGGCGGATGCGCGCATGCAGGACGCCGTGGAGCGTGCGATCGCCGCGATCGGCGGCTGACCCGCGCGAGAACGCACACATCCGGCCCGACACGCCGCCGCGGGGACTCCTCGGACGGCGTGTCGCCCCGGCCCGTGTGCATCCCCGCACCGCGTTCGACTGCCGCCGGTCGTGTAGCCGCCGAGGGCGCCCCTGCCGTCGGTCGAGTAGCCGCCGAAGGCGGCGTATCGAGACCACCCCACCCGAGCCCTTCCCGCCCGCGGCGGATGCCTCCGTGAACGTCTGGTAAAGTAGATCCCACGACGCGGGGTGGAGCAGCTCGGTAGCTCGCTGGGCTCATAACCCAGAGGTCGCAGGTTCAAATCCTGTCCCCGCAACCAACGTCAGAAGCCCGGTCCATTGGACCGGGCTTCTGACGTTCCGTGAGGAGTCAGACGGGCCCCCGCTGGCGAGGGGCCCCGCGCGCTGCGCAGCGGCGTGTGGGGTAGCCAGTAGGGGACGCCCCGCAACCAACGACAGGAGTCCACGGCCACCCGACCGGTCGCCCCGAGACGGTCGCTCTGCTCTACACCGTGAGTCGCACGTACCGGGTGTCTTCGCTGACGCGATCCTCGAGGGTGCCGCGCATGGTCGTCCAGGTGCGACGGTGGAAGACCTCCACGGGAGCGGCCGCGCGGAAGTGCTTCCACCAGTTCTTCTGTGACGAGGAGCCGACCGCGACGACGAGGCTGCCATCCGCACCGTCCCGGATCTCGACCGGGAAGGTGATGAGTCGGCCGTCGACGGAGCGGTATCGAAGCAAACCCACCCTCGGCATCGCACGCCCGAAGGGCGACTGAACGAGTGCGACCATGAACGATCCGTTGCTTCGGCGCGTCTCTGCCATGGTTCGCACGGTAGCGAGTGAGCCAACGGCGAGACAGGGTCCTTGGTCACCCGGTCCGCTTCCCACTCCTCCCGATGCCCGATCCCGCGTCCTCCGCCGCACGCCGGCCCGCCTCCGTCCCGGGACGGAGGTGCCGCTCATCCGCCGCGGGTAGGTTGGGGCGCATGATGGTCGACCCCGATTCCCGCGCCTGGCGGCGACCGCCGGTCGATAGTGCGCAGCGTCGCGGGGACCTCGCTGTGGCGGCCGCCCTCCTCGTCTCGGCGGTGCTGTCGATGGTGCTCACGCGGGCCGTCGGCTACGTCGATGACGCGGCCGATCCGGCCCTGAGCGTCGCCCTGCTCGCCGTCATCACGCTCCCGCTGGCGTTTCGCCGCGTCGCGCCGGTGCCCGTGCTCGGCGTCGTGTCGGTCGCGTTCATCCTCGTGGGGGAGCTGCGCATCCCCGAGTTCACGATCATCAACATCGCCCTGTTCATGGCGATCTACACGGTGGGCGCGTGGGATGCGAACCGTCGGCGGGCCACGATCGCCCGCGTGGTCGTGGTGGCCGGGATGGGGGTGTGGCTGCTCGTCTCGTTCTTCCGCGCGAGCACCGAGGACCTCGGACTGGATGGCCCCGGCGTCGGCGTGCTCACGCCCGTCGCGGCCTTCATGTTGCAGCAGGTGCTGGTCAACGTGCTCTACTTCGCGGGGGCGTGGTGGTTCGGCGACCACTCCTACGCGTCCGCGCGGCAGCGCGCCCTCACCGACTACCGCACGCACGAGGTGCAGGCCGAACGCGCGAAGCTTGCGCGTCAGGCGGTCACCATCGAGCGGCTGCGGATCGCGCGGGAGCTGCACGATGCGGTCGCCCACCACGTGTCGCTCATGGGGGTGCAGGCGGGGGCGGCGCGCGCCGTGCTCGACCGCGATCCTGCGGCAGCGCGCGAGCAGTTGGAGGCGCTGGAGGCGTCGTCCCGCGCCGCCGTGAGCGACCTGTACCAACTGCTCGGCACGCTGCGCGACGACGAGCAGCCGGTCGACGACCCGGTGACCGCCTCGCTCGGTCTCGACGCACTCCCCGCGCTCCTCGAGGATGCAACCGCGGCGGGCCTCCGCGTCACGTTCGACGAGGTCGGGGATCGCGCCGCCGTGCCACCGCTCGTGAGCCTCAACCTGTACCGCATCGCCCAGGAGGCGCTCACCAACGTGGTCAAACACGCGGGACCGGGCACCCGTGTTCGCGTGCACCTGCGCAACAGCGGCGGCGGCATCGAACTGGAGGTCGCCGACGACGGGCGCGGTCGGCCGGGACCTCGGCCGGGCGGCGGAGGACTCGGGCTGGTCGGCATGAAGGAGCGTGCCGCGAGCCTCGGCGCGACCCTCGAGGCGGGTCCGCGCAGCGACTCCGGATGGGTGGTGCGTGTGGCGGTTCCCCTGCCTGTCGCCGAGGCGGTGACCTCGTGACGGTGCGCGTCGTGCTCGTCGACGACCACGCCCTGATGCGCCAGGGCATCCGCACGATCCTGTCGGCCCAGGACGACCTTCAGATCGTGGGGGAGGCCCCTGACGGCCAGACCGCCCTCGATCTGGTGCCCACCCTGCAGGCCGACGTCGTGTGCATGGACGTCGAGATGCCCGGCATGGGCGGGCTGGAGGCGACCCGTCGGCTCCTCGCGGACCCCGCGGTCACGGCGCGAGTGCTCATGCTCACCACCTTCGAGCGGGAGGACTACTTGCTCGCCGCGCTTGAGGCGGGGGCGAGCGGCTTCGTGCTGAAGAATGCGCGCCCCGAGCAACTCGTGGATGCGGTGCGCGCGGTCGCGGCCGGGGATTCGCTGCTCTCGCCCGAGGTGACGCGTGCCGTGATCGAACGCGCGGTCGCCCGCACGTCTGCCTCGGCGCCTGCGGCGCCGCCGGTCATCCCGGAGGGGCTCACCGACCGCGAGCTCGACGTGCTCCGCCTGCTCGCTCAGGGCCTGTCGAATGACGAGATCGCCGGACGGCTCGTCGTGGGACGGGCGACCGTGAAGACCCACGTCTCCAACGTGCTGCTGAAGCTGGGCTTGCGCGACCGCGTTCAGGCGGTCGTCTTCGCTCACCGGCACGGGCTCATCGACTGACCCGACGGCGTCGGTCGCCTCTCAGCGCGGGTCGACTCCGCCTAGCGGGGGAGGCCCAAGATCGGCCGAGCGCGGGAGTCGCCCCGCCGCGACCCTCCGTAGCGTGGAAGCACCACACCACCTGAGGAGGTCACATGCTCAGCCTGCGCAACGTCAGCCGAAGCTTCGACGGGAGGCTCGTCGTCGACGATGTCAGTTTCGATGTGGGACGCGGCCGCCTGACCGGTTTCGTGGGAGGCAACGGCGCCGGCAAGACGACGACGATGCGCATCATCCTCGGGGTGCTCGCGCCCGATCGCGGCACGGTCACGATCGACGGTCAGCCGATCGGCGAACAGGTGCTGCACGGCTTCGGCTACATGCCGGAGGAACGTGGCCTCTACCCGAAGATGGAGATCGGCGAACAGCTGACCTACCTCGCCCGGCTGCACGGCATCGACAAGGCAACCGCGCGGCGGCGCGCCGACGAACTGCTCGACCGGCTCGGCCTCGGCGAACGGCGTCGCGACAAGCTTGAGGCTCTCTCGCTCGGCAACCAGCAGCGCGTGCAGGTCGCGGCGGCGCTCGTGCACGACCCCGACGTGCTCGTGCTCGACGAGCCTTTCTCGGGGCTCGACCCGCTCGCGGTCGACGACGTCGCGACGGTCATCGCCGAGCAGGCCGCCCAGGGAGTGCCCGTGCTGTTCTCCTCCCACCAGCTCGAACTGGTCGAGCGCCTGTGCGATGACCTCGTCATCATCGCGGGCGGCCAAGTGCGGGCAGCGGGTGCGCGGGAGGAACTGCGTGAGCGGTACGCGGGCGACCGCTGGGCGCTGGAACTCGACGGCGATGCCGGTTGGGTGCGGGGGGCGCCGGGCGTGACGGTGGTCGAACTGGCCGGGTCGACCGTGCTGTTCGACGCCGACTCCGCAGCGGCGGATGCGGTGCTCCGCGCCGCCATCGAACGCGGACGGGTGGCGGCCTTCCGGCCGGTCCGCCCGACGCTGGGCGAGATCTTCAGAGACATCGTCGTGGATGCCACGACCACCGAGACCCGGAAGGATGCCGCATGAGCACCACCATCCCCACCCCGACGGCCGCACCGGCGGCACCGCGCGAGCGGATCGGCTTCTGGCAGGCGACCGGGCTGGTCGCGCAGCGCGAGATCTCGACGCAGCTGCGCACGAAGTCGTTCGTGATCTCGACGATCATCACTCTCGTGCTGGTGATCGGCGGCATCGTGCTGTCGAGCATCCTCGGGGGCAGCCCGCAGTCCACCACGGTGGCCGTGCTCGGCTCCACTCCGCCGTCGATTGCGGCCGTGGAGACGTTCGAGGTGGTCGACGTCGCCGACCGCGCCGAAGCCGAGCAGCTGCTTCGTGACGGGGAGGTCGCCGCAGCGATCCTGCCGAGCGACAGCGCGCTCGGGTACTCCGTGCTCGCGCTCGATGATGCTCCCGGAGCGGTCGTGAACGCTTTGTCCGTGCAGCCGGAGGTGGAGCTCCTCGACGAGCCGGAGACGACCGGGCCGCTGCGCTTCATCATCGCGTTCGCGTTCGGCATCGTGTTCATGATCGCGGCGCTCGGCTCGGGCGCGATGATCATGCAGAACACGGTTCAGGAGAAGCAGTCCCGCGTCGTGGAGATCCTGCTCGCGGCGGTGCCCGCGCGTGCACTGCTCGCCGGAAAGATCCTGGGGAACTCGGCCATCGGCGTCGGCAATGCGGCGGCGATCGCGGCCGCGGCGGCCATTGGCCTCGCGGTGACCGGTCAGGGGCAGCTGCTCGACATCCTCACGGCGCCGATGATCTGGTTCGTCGTCTTCTTCGTGTTCGGTTTCGTGCTCGTCGCGAGCATCTTCGCCGCCGGGGCATCCCTCGTCTCGCGGCTGGAGGACACCGGCGCGGTCATGACCCCCGCGATGATGCTCGTGATGCTGCCCTACTTCGGGGTCGTGTTCTTCAGCGACAACGCAGTGGTGATGACGATCCTGTCCTACGTGCCCTTCAGCGCTCCCGTCGGGATGCCCGTGCGGTTGTTCTTCGGTGAGGCGCAATGGTGGGAGCCGCTGCTGTCGCTCGGACTGCTCGCCGCGACGACCGCCGCCGTGGGGCTGCTCGCGAGCCGCATCTACGCGAACTCGCTGCTGCGCATGGGGTCGCGAGTGCCGCTCCGGGAGGCGCTGCGCGCGAAATAGGCGTGCTGCCGACTCGAGCGAGCCGACGTCATCCGGTCACGGGCGGCGTCGGCTCTCGGGTCGCGCCACGAGCGCCGCGCCCAGCAGCAGCACCCCCAGACCGAGCGCGAGAAGGGGCACCACCTCGGCACCCGTCGCGGCGAGTGCGGGCGCGATCTGGAGGGGGGAACTGAACGCGCGCGCCGACTCGGCGCCGACCCCGCGAACGGTGTGGGTGCCGGATGCCACCCCCGCCGGGATCGCCACTGTCGCGCTGATCGCTCCGGTCGAGTCCGCCAGCACACTGCCGAGCACGATCACGGTCGACCCCACGCGAAGCTCGAGGCGAACCGTCTCGCCGGGGTGGAAGCCCGATCCGTTGATGGTGGTCGTCTCGCCCGGCGCGAGCGTCGAGTCAGCGGGGGTCACGTGGAAGGCCGACTGCAGTGCGGCGGTGACGAGCGAGGTCAGCAACGTGACCCCTCCCTCGTTGGGGTGCAAGGCCCCGAGCTTGATGCATACGTAGCCGTCGCCGTCGGGCAGATAGCCGGGGTCGCAGCTCGACTCGAGATTGAGGTAGGCGGTGATCCCGGCGATCCACGGGTCCGAACTGCACAAGGTGTTGTTGGCGGAGGCATCCCACGTGGGGACGAAGTGGAAGCCGTGTGCGGCGGCCTGCTGCTGCAGCACGTCATCGAGAGCGCCTTCGACGGTGTGAATGAACTCGATGTCGACTCCCGAGTAGGGAACCGCGTCGTCGTTGTCCATCGACGTGAAGCACGCGTCCGTGGCGACGGCCGGGGCGATCTGCGGGTACCCGACCACGAACACTTGAGCGTGGGGCGCGAGCTGCGCGACGGCATCGAAGGTTGCCGCGATGCGCGGCGCGACCGCCCCCGAGAGTCGGTCGAAGAGGTCCGCGCCGAGGTACGTGCTGTCTTCGCCGAAGTAGTCGGCGCAATTGTCGACGTCGGCGCCCACCTCCCAGTAGAGGTAGAGCGGATGGCTGTCCGCGGCGACCGACTCGCGGATGCAGGCCATCGCAATGGACGAGAACCCGAGGTCGTTGCCCCCGATCGCGAGCGTCACGACGTCGGTGTCCGCGCTCAGCCCGGCGGTTTGCAGTTCCGGCGCGGTCAGCCCCGACAGGGTGACCTGCACCTGGTCGCCCGCGGGAAGCTCGGGCAGCGGATCGGCACCGACCGGGATGGGGAAGGTGACAGCGCTCGGGTAGCCGAGGTTCGCGCTGATCGCGCCGCTGCAGGTCTGATCGACGAGGTCCAGTCCGAGCGCGGCGGCGACGTTGTGCGGATAGTTCGCATCGGCTTGGTAGCACCCGTTCGGGTCGCCCGCGAACGGACTGGTCGACGAGTAGGGCGTGAGTCCGAATCCCGCCGAATAGGAGTCGCCGAGGGCGACGTAGTCGAGCCCCGCGAGTTCGCCGGGCTGAGCGGCGAGCGTCGCGGGCGCGGCACCCGCCGTTCCCAGAAGCACGGCGACGACGAGCAGAGATCCCCAGGATGCGCGGCGCATGGCCCGAGGCTACCGGCTCTGAGATGGCGCGGTCGAGCGGCTGCCGCGGGCGCAAGGCGATCCGGTCCTTAGCTGCCGGGAGGGCCCGTGGCAACCCGTCGACTTCTGCGCGCGCGGCGCGTTGAGTGGAGGAAAGGCCACGAAAGGACTCACACCATGGCAACCGCCACACTCGACACTCCGATGCAGCTCATGCATCTGCAACTCCGCACGGCATTGACGATGGAGGCCGACTCGTTGGCCGCGCTCGGCGAACTCGCGAAGGCGGCCAAGTCCACCGAGGTGAAGGATATGTTCCGTCATCACGCGGACGAGACCAAGGAGCAGATCGACAACCTGCACAAGGTCTTCGCCCTGCTCGAACTGAAGGACTCGACCGCGCCGTCGCCGAGCACGAAGGGCATCTCGAAGCAGGCTGAGTCGCTCATCGGCAAGAGCGCGTCGAAACTGCGCGACCAGGTCGTGCTCAGCTGCGCGCTCGGCAACGAGCACTACGAGATCTCCGCCTACCAGGGGCTCATCATCCCCGCCTCCGCGATGGGGGCCAGCGACATCGTCGCCCTCCTGCAGGCCAACCTCGACCAGGAGGTGCACACGAGTCAGGAGCTCCAGACGATGCTGCAGAAGGTCGTCGGCTGACCGGTCTGAGGCCGCCGCGCGGCTGCCTCAGCGCGGGCGGTTGTCGTCGGTCGTGAAGCCGTCGCGCTGGGCACGCTCGTCGAGGCTCTCCAGTTCCTGGAAGAACGTGACCTGCCAGCCTGCTGGGCCGTGGATGCGCGCGTTGATCGACTGGAAGGGCGTGTGCGTCGGGGGTGCGATCTGCGCCGCACCTGCCGCGGTCGCCTCGGCCACCGCGGCAGCCGTGTCGTCGACCTCGAGGGCGATGCGCAGTGTCGGTCCGGTGGCCGGGGGAGCGCCCTCGACCTCGTCGATCGCCCGCGCGTGGGCGGGGGAGGCCAGCTCGATCGTGGCGATGCCGGCGTGCAGAATGGCGACGCGGTCGTCGCCTTCCGTGGCGAAGGCGAGCTGCTCGGGCATCCCCAGCACGTCGCGGTAGAAGCGCACGGCCGCGTCGAAGTCGTCGGTCTCGATGATGAGGCGGAGTTGGCGGGGTGGAGGCGTCAGGGTCATGTGCTCCAGCCTGCCACCTCCCGCGGCAGGCATCCGGGCGTCGGCGCAGCCCGCCCGCTAGCCTGAAGTCACCCCGACGAAGGAGCCTCATGCACGCAGTCGTCCTGGTGTCCGGCGGAGCCGCGGTCACCCCGTTCACCACTCCGGACGCCGCCGCAACCCACGGTCTCGCGGCGGGAAACACGATGACTGCGTTGCGCGAACGACTGCTCGGCCGAGGCCACACGGTGTTCACGGCGCCCGCCCGGGTGGGCGCGGGCGAAGTCAGCGAGGACACCGGATGGCAGGGGTTCTCCGCCGTGCCGGAGGTGCTCTCCGCGGATGTGACCATGAACGCGGTCGGGCGCATCGACGACGCGGGCGTCGCCCTCGCGCGCTTCCTCATGCTGCTTCAGGAGCGGTTCGACATCGACAGCGTCGACCTGGTCGGGCACTCGATGGGCGGGCTGTTCTCCCGTGCCGCCATCCGTGAGCTCCGGCACGGGGATGGTCCGGTGCCGCGACGACTCGTCACCCTGGGCACGCCGTGGACGGGGGCGTTGCTCGGCGATGTCACCGATGGTGCGCTGAGCCCCGCGGATGCCGGCGACGATGAGGGCACCCGGCACATCCTCGAGCGCTCGGTGGACTATGCGCGCGCGAACTCGCAGGGCGCGGCAGAGGAGGTCTCCGAGCGTTACCTGGCCGGGGACGACGGCTGGAACCTGCGGCAGCGCGGGGCGCTCGACGGCATCCCGGTGACTCTCGTCGTGGGCACGCACTTCTCTGCGCACGCGGAACCCGAGTCGCTGTGGCCGCACGACGGTCTCGTCTCGCGCCGCTCGGCTCGCGCGGACCTCGTCGACGCTGACGTGCTCCCTGATCGTGTGGTGCACGAGTTCCTCGATGTGCACTCGATCTTCTTCGCCGACGCGTTCGGCCTCGACTGGGCGCGAGCGCTCACGTGGGACCCGGATGTCGTCGAGGTCGTCGATGCGGCGCTCGCTGCTCCGCTCCCGTCGCTCGAGTAACAGCGGCTCAGGCGCGCACGAAACCCAGGATCGCGGCGATCGTCTCGGGGGCGCCGAGCACACGGTTGTGGCCATAGCCGTCGGTGACGGTCAGCCGCGCGCGGCCCGCGTGCGCGGCGACGAGTTCCTGCGATGCGCGCATCGGCAGTTGCCGGTCGCCGGTGTCGTGGATGGCGAGCAGTTCGATGCCCTTCGGAAGCGGATGGGCGATCGCGTCGTAGCGCGGGCGGAAGGACTCCGCGTCTTCTCCGAGCCGCGCGCGAAACGCGGCCTCGAATCGTTGCTGCGCGCGATCACCGAGCCGCACCATCCGCGCGAACTCGTCGAAGAAGTGCTGCGGCGTGCCGGCGCCGGCGATCGTGGCGATGCGGGTGGTGAGGGTGCCGTCGCGGGCAGCGGTGAGGGCGGCAAGGGCGCCGAAGGAGTGCCCGATGACGGCGTGCACGGGGCCGTGCTGAGCGCGGGCGGCCCGGATCGCGTCGATCCAGTCGCGGATGTCGGTGGGCCGCCGCGGTGATTCGCCGTGCGCGGGCGCGTCGAAGGCGACGACGGAGAACCCGGCATCCACGAGCGGCGGCACGAGTGCCGCGAACTGGGATGCGCGACCGCGCCAGCCGTGCGCGAGCACCACGAGCCGCGCGCCGTCGCCCCACCGGTAGGCCGCAAGCCGCGTGCCTCGCGCGGGGAGTGTGTCTGGCCGGGCGGAGCGCATGAGGGTCGCATCCGCGGGGCGCAACGGCATACGCGGACTCGTCGCGAGGAACGCGGCGACGGTCGCGCGCGCTGCGAGCGGCGGGGCGACGGCTTCGAGCATGCCGAGGCCCGAGCCGACGACTCCGATGACGGTGGTCACACTTCCTCCTGAGAAAAACGTACGATCGTACGTACTATATCCGAACGATCGTACGTAAACTAGGCGGCATGGGCGTGACGATCGACGGGCGGCGCGAGCGCGGAGACGCCTCGAGGCGGGCGATCCTCGAACGGGCGGCCGACATCGCCTCCGTCGACGGTCTCGACGGACTCACCCTCGGTCGCCTCGCGGAGGGGTCCGGGCGGGGCAAGAGCAGCATCGCGACGCTCTTCGGATCGAAGGAGTCGCTGCAGCTCGCGACCGTGCAGGCCGCCGCGGCCACGTTTCGGGCGAGGGTGATCGAACCCGCGCGCGCACTGCCCTACGGGGTGGGCCGCCTCTCGGCGCTGCTGCGCGGCGTCATCGAGTACTCGAGGCAGCGGGTGTTCACCGGTGGATGCTTCTTCGCGGCCGCCGGCGCCGACGTCGATTCGAAGCCGGGGCCGGTTCGCGACGCCGTGCGTGCCGAGCTCGCCCGGTGGCGCGGGTACGTCGAGGAGCAGGTGCGCCGGGCGGGTGCGGCGGACGGGCTGGCCATCGACGAGGACCGGGCCGAACTGCTCGCCTTCGAACTGCTCGCGCTCTACGACGAGGCGAACGCGCGCTCTGTGCTCACCGGGAGCGAGCGACCGTACGCGCTCGCCGCGGCCGCGATGCGCGAGCGCCTGCGGGCGGTCGGGGCGCGCGAGGAGGACCTGCGCGCGCTCGAGCTCTGACGATCGCGGAGGCGAGGCCGGGTGCACACCACCGTCGGTCGAGTAGCGGGCGCAGCCCGCGTTCCCCCCGTCGGTCGAGTAGCGGGCGCAGCCCGCGTATCGAGACCACCCGCGCCGATCGCTGCTACGGCGAGGCGATCGAGTCGCGCTCCACGACGGGCATCGGCACGAGGTGCTGACCTTCGGGGCCGCCCGCGAGCAGCAGTTCGACGGCGCGTGCCCCCATCTCCACGTGCGGCAGGGCGATCGTCGTCAGGCCGGGTCGCAGGTAGGCGGCGACCTCGTCGTTGTCGAAGCCGATGATCGACAGGTCTTCCGGCACGCGACGCCCGAGCTCAGCCGCCGCCTGATAGGCCCCGAACGCGAGCCGGTCGTTCATGCAGATGAGCGCGCGGATCTGCGGTCCCTCGGCGAGCATGCGCCTGGCGGCCTCATAGCCTTCGGCCGGCTCCCACAACCACACCGACTCTTCGGCGATGAAGTCCGCGCCGTGCTCGCGCATGGTCTCGCGAATGCCGGCCACCCGTCGGGCCACGGTTTCGGAGCGGAACATGTCCTTCTCGGCTTCGTCGCTCTGGCCGCCTGCGCCCCCGGCGGAACCACCACCCCGACCGACAACGGCACCGAGGTGAGCACCGAGCTGACGACGGAAGAGGTCGTTCTCACCATCGCCGATGAGACCGGCTTCCCCGTCACCGACGAACTCGCGGCGGAGTTCACGCGGCAGCACCCGAACATCACGTTCGAGATCACGCGCGACACGTTCCAGAACCTCACGGCCAACGCGCCGCGACTTCTCGCGAGCGACAACCCGCCGGACCTCATCCGCCTCCCCACGCTCGGCGACACGGTCAAGGACGGCCTCGTGGCCAACCTCGACCCGTACTTCGACGCATACGGGTGGGACGCGTGGCCCGCGTCGCAGCTCGCGCCGCTGCGCATGAACGACGAAGGCATCCGTGGCTCCGGGCCGCTGTACCAGCTCGGACTCGGCTACTCCGTCACCGGCATCTTCATGAACCTCGCGCTCGCCGAGCAGCTCGGCATCGAGGAGCCGCCGTCGACGATGGCCGAGCTCGAAGAGCAGATGCAGCTGGCCAAGGATGCGGGAATCCTCCCCATCATGGCCGGTGACTCGGACGGCGTCGTGAACTTCGTCGTGCAGGCCGCGATGAACCAGTTCGTGGACAAGGACGAGTTCATGGCCTGGATGTTCAACGAGCCGGGTGCCAGCTACAACCAGCCCGGCACGGTCGAAGGCGCCGAGCTCGTGCGCACGTGGGCCGACAAGGGCTTCTTCCCCTCGGACATCAACGCGATCGACTACTTCACGTTCGTGACCCGCTTCTCCGAGGGCGAAGGCCTGTTCACCTTCAACGGCAACTGGGCTGCGGCCGGCTACCAGGAGGCGCTCGGCGACGACGTGACCTTCTTCCTCGTGCCGCCGGTCGAAGAGGGCGGAAACCACGTTGCGATGGGTGCGGCGAACTCGTTCTCCGTGGCCGCGGGCTCCGACAACCTCAACGAGATCGTGTACTTCCTCAACTGGATCCACACGGACCCGAAGGCGCGTCAGATCATCGTCGACGTCACGGGCGCATCGCCCGGTGGCGACCCGAGCCTGCCGCTGCCCGAGGTCGCGCCCGGTTCCCTCATCGAGAAGGCGCTCGAGATGAGCGCCACGATCGGTGCGGAGAACGGTCAGGTCGACTTCATGGCCAACACCACCGCCGGCATCTACGCCGGGTCGATCATCCCCGAGTCCCAGTTGCTGGTCACGAGCCAGATCACGGGCAAGGAGTTCGTCGAGCGCGTTCAGGCGTTCTACGCGCAGGAGACCGGCCGGTAATGAGCGCACGCGACCGCGGGGGTTCGGCCCCCGTCGCCAGAACCGGGGAACGGGCTGCGCGCTCGGCGACCCCCGCGGTCGCGTCCCGCCCCCGCTCGTCCTCGCGACGGGCGGTGCGGCGGGGCCCGATCGCCGGGTGGCTCCTCATCACCCCGGCGATCCTGGCCTACGGCTTCTTCGTCATCTACCCGTTCCTGCTCGGCGTGCAGTACTCGTTCTACGACTGGAACGGCGTCGGCGCCTCCACGTGGGTCGGCTTCGACAACTACCTGCGCGTGTTCACCGACCGCGAGATGCTCTCGGCGATCGGCAACGCGTTCGCCCTCATCCTCTTCTTCACGGTCATCCCGGTGACGGTGGGTCTCGTGCTCGCGACGCTCATCCGCGGCATCCGGGCCGGCGCGTTCTCGTCGATCTCGCAGACGATCCTGTTCCTACCGCAGATCATCCCGCTCGCCGCCGCCGGCATCGCCTGGTCGTGGATGTACGCGCAGACCGGCACGGTCAACCAGCTGCTGACCGCTGTCGGCCTCGGCGGCATCACCCGCCCGTGGCTCGCCGACTACGCGACCGCCCTTCCCGCGGTCGGCCTCATCGGCTCGTGGGTGCTCACCGGACTGTGCACCGTGCTGCTGCTTACCGGCATCAGCCGCATCGACCAATCCCTGTACGAGGCGATCCGGCTCGACGGCGCCGGCTGGTGGCGTGAGTTCATCACCATCACCATTCCGGGGCTGCGTCAGCAGATCGCCATTCTCGTCACGCTCACCGTCATCGCGGCACTGTCGAGCTTCGACATCATCTACACGTCGACCCAGGGCGGACCCGGACGTGCGACGCTCGTGCCCGGCCTGTCGATCTTCCGCATCGGCTTCACCCAGAGCGATGTGGGCCTCGCGTCCGCCTTCGGTCTCGTGCTCATGGCGCTCGTGCTCATCGTCGTCGTGCCGCTCCAGCGACTCTCGAGGGAACCGAAGTGATCGCCAACAAGACCGAGGTATGGCTCGGCCGAATCATCCTCGTTATCGTGCTCATCGTTACGGTGCTGCCGCTCGTGAGCATGCTCTCAGCGGCGCTGCAGCCCGCGAACCGCAACCCCACCGGCTTGCAGTGGCCGAGCGACCCGCAGTGGCAGAACTTCGTGACCGCGTTCGAGGCGGGGCATGTCGCCCAGCTCATGCTGTCGAGCCTGACGATCGTGCTCATCGTGGTGCCCGCGTCGCTCGTCTTCGCGACCATGGCCGGCTACGCGCTCGGCAACCTGCGCATTCCCGGCAACCGGTTCCTGCTGCTCGCGTTCGTGCTGGGGCTGACGATCCCCTTCGAGTCGCTCATCATCCCGATCTACTACCACATGAAGTCGCTCGGCCTGTTGAACACCCCCTGGTCGGTGGGGCTGACGCTCATCGGGCTGTTCATGCCGTTCAGCGTCGCGTGGATGCGCGCGCACTTCGTCGGCATTCCGACGGAGCTCTCCGAGGCGGCGCGCGTCGACGGAGCGACCGTCTGGCAGGAACTGCGGCGCGTGCAGCTGCCGCTTGCGGGACCGGCGCTCTCCGCGCTCGCGATCCTGCTGTTCCTGTGGACGTGGAACCAGTTCATCCTGCCGGTGGCACTCATCCAGGATCCGCTCGAGCGCACGGTCGCGGGGGCGCTCACGTTCTTCCAGGGGCAGTACTACGCGAGCATCCCGCTGCTCAACGCGGGGGCCCTCATCATCATCACCCCGGCGATCGTCGTGTTCCTCATCTTCCAGCGCCAGTTCATCAAGGCCCTTCTGCAGGGCGCGGTCAAGGGCTGAGCCCGCGACCGACAGATCGAGGGAGCTTCGACCCGTGACGTTCAGCCATGCCGACTGCTGGGTGTGGGACTTCTGGGTCGCCGATGACGGCGACACCTACCACCTCTACTACCTCCGCGCGCCGCGCGCCCTCGGCGACCCCGACCTGCGCCACCGCAACGCGTCGGTCGGGCATGCCACGAGCACAGACCTCACCTCGTGGACCGACCACGGCGTGGTGCTCACGGCGGGATCGCCTGGTGACGATGACGCGACCGCGACCTGGACCGGCTGCGTCGTGCGCGGCGACGACGGACTGTGGCGCATGTTCTACACGGGCTCGCGGTTCCTCGCAGACGACTCGAACGCCAACATCGAGACGGTGTGCGTGGCGACGTCGCGCGACCTTCACACCTGGACGAAGTCGGGCACGGTGCTCTCCGCCGACCCGCGCTGGTACGAGCGCCTGAGCGACGGCACGTGGCGTGAGGAAGCCTGGCGCGACCCGTGGGTGTACCAGGATGCCGCGGGTCGGTGGCACATGCTGCTCACGGCGCGCGCCTCGTCGGGCGACCCGCTCGATCGCGGCGTGATCGCTCACGCGACCTCTGCCGACCTGGTGACCTGGCAGGCGCAACCGCCCGTGAGCGCACCGGGGGCAGGCTTCCTGCATCTCGAGGTGCCGCAGTTCGCGGTCATCGATGGGTCGGGCGTCGTGCTGTTCTCCTGCGACAGCGCGCACCTGACCGGCGCCCGCGCCGGCCAACGGGGCGGTATCTGGGCGATCGCCGCCGAGGACCCGGCCGCCGGAATCGACGCGCGCACGGCCGTGCGCCTGCTCGACGAGCGCTTCTACAGCGGACGCGCCGTGCCCACTCGGGACGGCGGATGGGTGCTGCTCGCGTTCGAGAACGTCGGCGCCGACGGCGACTTCATCGGTCGCCTCTCCGACCCGATGCCCCTGCACGGCGGCCCCGCAGGGCTGGCCGTCGACGCCGAGGAGGCGACCGTATGACCCCCACCGACGGCACCGTCGCATCCGGCTACGAGGGCGTGGCCGAGGCGTTCGAGCGGGCATTCGACGGCGCTCCCGACATGGGTGCCGCCGTGGCGCTCTGGGTCGACGGGCACCCCGTCGTCGACCTGTGGGGTGGAGTCGCGCGGTCGGCGGAATCGGTGCCCTGGCAGCGCGACACCGCCACCGTCGTGTTCTCGTGCACGAAGGGACTCGTCTCGTTGCTCGCGGCCCGGCTCGTGCAGGACGGCCGTCTCGACTACGACGCTCCCGTGGCCGCCTACTGGCCCGAGTTCGCGGCAGCAGGCAAGGAGGGCGTGCTCGTGCGCCACCTGCTCAGTCACCGGTCGGGACTGTCGGCGCCGGTCGACGCGCTCACGCTCGACGACGTTCTCGACTGGTCGCGGGTGACCCAGCTTCTCGCCGCGCAGGCGCCCATCTGGGAGCCCGGTACCGGCTACGCGTACCACGCGATAACGCACGGCTGGCTCATCGGCGAGGTGATCCGTCGCGTCACGGGTCACAGCGTGGGGGAGTTCTTCGCCGAGCTCGCCGCCCGGCCGCTGTCGGCCGAGGTGTGGATCGGACTGCCCGAGGCCGAGCAGGCGCGAGTCGCCGAGATCCGGGTGGGTCAGAGCCTGCACGACCTCATCGCGCAGCAGGCGCGGGATCGCGACCCCGAACGCATCGACTGGAGCGATCGCGCGATGACGCTCGGTGGTGCCTTCCCGCCCGAGCTCGTCGGGCCGGGGGAGGCCTTCAACGATCCACGGGTGCGTGCCGCCGAGATTCCCGGGGCGGGCGGAATCGCCACCGCTCGCGGGCTGGCCGCAGTGTGGTCGGCGACCGTCGCACCGACCGGCGGCGTGCGTCTGCTCGAGGACACCGTGCTCGACGAGGCGCTTGCGGTGCAGTCGGAAGGATCGCCCGTCTTCGACGTGCCACCGCCATGGCCGCGCTGGGCGATGGGCTTCCAGCTGGACTCGGAGGCCCGCCGCTACCTCGGTCCGACCAGCTTCGGACACGATGGCGCCGGGGGTCAGGTCGCCTTCGCGGACCGCGAGGCGCGCGTCGGGTTCGCCTTCGTCACCAATCAGATGGAAGCCGTCGACGATCGCGCCACACGCATCATCGATGTCGTGCGGGAGCTGGTCACCCCCTGACGGGACGCGCACCCGCACGCCAGAACAGACGCTTCGTCGCCTCGGTCGTCGCCACATAGGCGAGCGTGAGCGCGAGGATGATGCCGAGCAGCGGCAGCGGGATGGGCACGAGCTCCAGGCTCGCCGCGAGCGGTGAGAACGGGATGGCGATGGTGCCGAGAGCGACCGCGATGCTGACGATCGTCACCCCGAGACTGGGCCGACTGCGCCACAGCGGTCCGCGCGTGCGCAGGGCGAACAGCACCGCGACCTCGGTGAGCACCGACCCGACGAACCACGCGCTGCGGAACTCGGGCGGTGCCGCCCCGAACCCCCAGAGCAGCACGGCGAACGTCGCGAGGTCGAAGATCGAACTGACCGCCCCGAAGACGAGCATGTAGTTGCGGATGAGGCGGATGTCCCACTGCTGCGGTCGGCGCAGCAGCGGCTCGTCCACGCGATCGGTGGCGATCGCCATGGCGGGCAGGTCGGAGAGCAGGTTGATGAGCAGGATCTGCCCGGCCAACAGGGGCAGGAACGGCAGGGCGACCGCCGCGATCGCCATGCTGAGCATGTTCCCGACGTTGGCGCTCGTGGTCATGAAGATGTACTTCATCGTGTTCGCGAACGTGCGCCGTCCCTCGGCAACTCCGTCGAGCAGCACCGCGAGATCCTTGTCGAGCAGCACGATCGCCGCCGACTGCTTGGCGACCGGCACGGCGCTGTCGACCGTGATGCCGACATCCGCCGCATGCAGGGGAGGTGCGTCGTTGATGCCGTCGCCGAGGTAGCCGACCGTCTCGCCGCTCGCGCGGTACGCCGCCACGATGCGCTCCTTCTGCGCGGGCGTGAGCTCGCTGAACACGTGCACGGTCGCGACGGTGGCCGCCAGCCGCGCGTCGTCGAGCGCATCCACCTCCGGTCCGGTGAGGGCACCGGCCGTCTGAATGCCGACCTGCTGTGCGACGTGGGCGGCGGCGAGGCGTTGATCGCCGGTGAGCATGCGCACCGAGATGCCGTGGGCGGCGAGTTCGGCGAGCGTCGCGGCCGCGTCGGGCTTGACGGGGTCGGCGAAGGCGATGACTCCTTCGAGCACGAGGTCGCGCTCGTCGGCGCTCTCGACCCGGTCGCTGGCGTGCTCGCGGGTTGCGACACCGAGCACGCGTAATCCCGAAGCGCTCAGCTCCGCCTGCCGCGCGTGGAGGTCGTCGAGCACGTCCGCGATCGGCATGAGCCGGCCGTCCCGGCGTGCGCGCGTGCACACCTCCGCGACCCGGTCGAGCGCGCCTTTGGTGACGAGCATCCGGGTGCCGTCGTGGTCCACGAGCACAGTCAGGCGTTTGCGGTCGAAGTCGTAGGGCAGTTCATCGATCCGCCGTGCGCTCGCCGGGCACGGGTGCGCCTCGAGCACCGCCGTGTCGAGCGGGTTGGCCCACGAGCTCTGCAGTCCCGCGTTGAGGCTCGCAAGCTCGGCGATCCGCTCGCTCGAGCGCCCGTCGAGGTCGAACGCGTGCTCGAGGCGGATGCGATCGGCGGTCATCGTGCCCGTCTTGTCGCTGCACAGCACCGTCATCGAACCGAAGTCCTCGATGGCGTCGAGTCGCCGCACGATGACGCGTGCCGCCGCCATCCGGCGCGCGCCGCGGGCGAGGCCGATACTCACGATCGCGGGAAGCAGTTGCGGGGTCAGGCCCACCGCGAGGGCGAGCGAGAAGAGGGCCGAATCGACGAGGGGCCGCCCGAGAACGAGGTTGGCGACGAAGATGATGACGACGAGCACGACCATCAGGCGCGTCAGCAGCAGTCCGAATCGTGTCATCCCGCGCTCGAAGCCGGTCTGCGGCGGTCGCGCCGCGAGCCGGGAGGCGATGCGGGCGAACTCGGTGTCGTGGCCCGTGTGCACAACGAGCAGCCGACCGCGGCCGCTCACCACGTGGGTGCCGAAGCGGGCGACGCGGGCGTCGGCCTCCCCGGTGGGCGACTTCTCGGCGGGGAAGGTCTCGCCGGTCAGCGACGACTCGTCGACGGCGAGCCCGAGCGATTCGATCACGAGGCAGTCGCCCGGCACGACATCGCCGCCGTCGACGACCGCGACATCGCCCGGCACGACCTCCCGCACGGGCACCTCGACGGTCGTGCCGTCGCGCAGCACCGTCGCGCGCACCTCGACGGTCGCCAGTAGCGCCCGCATCGCCCGCCCCGCGCCGTGCTCCTGCACGAACCCGAGCAGGCCCGACAGGACGAGGATCGCGAGGATGATCGTCGCGTCCGTCCAGTCCCCGAGCACCCCGGAGAGCACGGTCGCGACCACGAGGATGAGTTCGATGGGGCTCGCGAACTGCCGCAGCAGCAGTCGGAACGTCGACGGAGCGCGATCGTCGTCGACGGCGTTCGCGCCCTGACGGCTCAGGCGCGCGGCCGCCTCGGCAGAGGTGAGGCCGTCGGGGCCGGAGCCGGTTGCCGCATACCCGTCATCGAGGGAGCGCCGCGACAGAGGCGCCTCGACGCTCACCGCGCCGTTCGGGCGTACGGGCGAGCGGCGGGGCGGCATGACCTCACGCTAGCCCGCACCGTGCGCGGCCGGACGGGTCGAACGTCCCTACTCGACCGGATCGATCGGGTTGAGCTTTCCGACGATGAGCGGGTCGATCGGGGTGAACGGCAGCGTCGGCAGGGTGTCGATGTCGACGCCGAATGCCGCTGCGAGCACCTCGCGCGAGAACACCGAACCGGAGGCCCGGTACCCGATGTCTCCGGGCGTGGGCTGGTCGAAGAACACGAGGAAGTGGATGGGCCCGTCACCGACGACTTCGATCTGGTGCGGGTAGGCCCGCGGGATGAAGTACGTGTCACCGGGCCCGAGCAGGTACGTGTCGACGGAACCGTCGGGGTCGAGCACGCTCATCCTCGCCTGGCCTTGGTGCACGTATCCCATCTCGGCGGTGATCGGATGCCAGTGCGGCTCGCGCATCCCCTCCTCTTCGATGCGCAGCGAGTACATGGAGAGCTGCTTGAGGGCCGGCCAGTACTGCTGGCGGGCGAGGTGCGCCGAACCGACCGCGCCCTTGAGCGGGGCGAGCTGCCCTTCGACGTCGAACTTGTGGCGGTTCGCCCACCCGGCGGTGTCGGGCACGCTCGGCGCACCCTGCCGCGCGACGATCCACGGCGAGGACGTGTCGCGGGGCACGGCCGCCCACGCCGACGCGGGCAAGTCGTACGTGTTGCCGAGCACGGCGTCGGTCATCGCACCGAACGCGCCGCGCAGCGAGAAGTCCTCTGGCCGTTCGTTGCTGAACACGACGATGAGCTCGGCGGTGGTCTCCCCGATGTTCTCGACGTGGTGCAGGGCGCCCGAGTCGATGTGGAACATCTGGCCGGCCGAGATGGTGAAGCTCGAGAACTCGTCGGCGTTGTCGAAGACGGTCACCAGGAGGGTGCCGCTCAGACAATAGGTGAGCTCGTCGGCGTTGGCGTGCCAGTGCGGCTCGCGGATCGCTCCGGGGTTCAGCACGAGGCGCTTGATCGACATGCGGTTGAGCAGGGGGAACTCGTCGGCGGTGAGGCGACGGATGGAGCCGAGTTCACTCTCGTGGACCGCGGGGGCCGCGAGCAGGGATCGCACGTGTCGGGAGGGCGTGGTCATGGCATCAACCTAGGGCATGCGGGCGGGCCGGGGACCCACTTCGGTGGCCGGGGACCCCGGCGCGCAGGGGGCCGCGGCGGCGCAGCGGGGTCTATGAGGAGACGGTCAGGCGCTGTAACCGCCGTCGACGGGCAGCACGACGCCGTTGACCTGGCTCGCCCGATCGCTCAGCAGCCACGCCGCCGCCTCGCCCACTTCGGCGCCCGTGCCCGCCTTGCGCAATGGCACCGCCGCGATGCGCTTGGCGACCGCCTCCGGGTCGGTCTCGCGCCACTTCGCGAGCATGGGCGTCTCGGTGGGGCCGGGCGCAATCGCGTTGACGCGGATGCCGAGGGGGCCGAAGTCGTGAGCCGCAACGCGGGTCAGGCCGATGACGGCGTGTTTCGACGCGGGGTAGGCGCCGAGCCCGGTGCTGCCGCGGAAGCCGCCCACGCTCGACACCGTCACGATCGAGCCGCCCCTGCCCGTCATGGCGCGCACCTGCTCGCGGATCCCGAGCCAGGTTCCTTTGACGTTGATCGCCATCACGCGGTCGAAGTCCTCCTCGGCGACCTGGTCGAGCCGCCCGGTCTGGGTGATGCCGGCGTTGTTGACCGCGCCATCCAGGCGGCCGAAACGCGCGACCGTCTCATCGACGAAGCGCGCCGAGTCTGCCGCGACGCTCACGTCTCCGGCCACCCAGCCGACCTCGGTGCCCTCGGCGGTCAGCTCGCTCGCGAGCTGGTCGAGCAGGTCGGCGGACCGCGCGGCGAGCATGAGTCGCGCGCCTTCGCGCGCGAACACGCGGGCGGCGTCGACGCCGATGCCCGTGCTCGCGCCGATGAGCAGCACGACCTTGCCGGCGAGCATTCCCGTGGCAGATTCGCTGGAAGACATGGGGACCTTTCGTCGTTGGGGGAAACCTAGCCGGATGCGGTGGAGGCCGCACGCCCGGCGGCGACGGCCGCCGTCGCCGCCTCGCGCAGCAGACTCGCATCGTTGCTCATGAGGGTGAACGCGTAACCGGTGTCGATGGCGGCGCGCACGGCCGCTTCGCTCGCCCCGCCCGCGTTGCCGATGGGTCGGCCCGCGTCGTGGGCGGCCCGGATGGCGCCCGCGATGAGGTCGACGATGACGGGATCGGACTCAGTGCGCCCTTCGCTCGTGGACAGGTCGGCGGCGCCGACGAGCAGCGCATCCATGCCGTCCACCGCGGCGATGGCGGCGGCGTTCTCAGCGGCGGCTCGGCTCTCCAGCTGCGCGATCACGACGACTTCTTCGTTGCCGTACCGGAGGTAGTCGGCGCGCGTCACGGCACCCCACGCCCCCGCGCGGCTCGTGGAGCCGACCCCGCGCGTGCCGAGCGGCGGAAAGCGCACGGCGGCGACGGCGGCGCGGGCCTGCTCGACCGTGTCGACGTGAGGCACCATGATGCCCTCCGCCCCGGCATCCAGCAGCCGCTGCACGAGTCCGGCGTCGAGTCCCGGCACCCGCACGATGGGCGAGACGCCGCTGAAGAGGGCCGCCGCGATCTGCCGCGATGCGGTCTCCGTGCTGGTCGGGGCGTGCTCCAGGTCGATGACGACGAAGTCGAAACCGGCGAGACCGGCGAGTTCGACGACCTCGGTGCCGGGCAGTTTGATCCACGTGCCGAGGGCGGGGCCGTCGGATCGCGCCAGCGCCGCGCGGAACAGGCTCGCGGGGTGGGGCAACGTGGTCATCGCGCCGGGTAGTCGTCGGCGTTGAGCACCCAGGCGGAGGCGGAGAAGTCCTCCCGCGGCGGCGCGAAGATGTCGATGAGCTGCTGGTGCTCCCCGAGGCCCTGGGTGGTGTGCACGGTGGGCGGCGGGATGATGCAGATCGACGGGGTGGCGATCTCGCGGTGCTCGTCGTCGCGCCACTGGCTCGAGTCCGGTCCCCACGGGTAGCGGATGTGGTGCATGAAGCGACCCTTGACCGCGAGCGAGATCTGTTCGAAGTCGTCGTGGTGGTGCGGGGAGAGCCTCCGCGGGTTGCGCGGCGCGGGCTCCTCCGCGAGGAAGTTGACCATGACGCTCGTCGTGCGGAAGATCCGTCCGAAACGACCCTCCGCGATGGGGGTGTCGGCGAGCCGGTAGACACGCAGCCGGTAGCCCCCGACCGGGTCCGGCCACGGGTCGAGCGGGGCGCAGCGGGGGTCGGGCTCGGCGTAGGCGGATGCATTGCTCGCGGCGGACGCCAGGTCGTCGGCGACGGGGGAGAACAGGCGGATGAGCACGCCATCCTCAAGCACCTCGATGCGCGAGTCGCCGGGCGGCACGACGACGAACGCCTCCTCGGCGACCTCCGCCTCTTCTTCTCCCGCGACCACGCGCACGGGCGCGCTGCCGGAGTACAGGAGCACCGTGTACTCGTCGGGCTGGCCGGTGCGCGCGAACACGTCGCCGGCCTTGGCCTGGGTGTAGGCGATCACGAGATTCGCGGCGCGGGCGATCCACGTCCGGCTGCCGTGCTCGGCGACCTCGGTCGGCTCGTGGGCGAGGAACTCGATCCACTGCGACGGGCGGATGGGCGTGGCCGGGTCGACGGTTGTCGTCGGTGCGGCGCTGGCGAGCTGCGACCGGATGTCGTCCTTGGCGTACGTGGACATGGAGCTCCTTCGGGGAACGGTCTAGAGGGTCACGTGCTCGCGGCCCTTGAGCCCGAGCATCCGCCGGGCGTCGGCGGGGGTGGCGATGGGGCGGCCGAGATCTTCGACGACGGCGCGGATCTTGTCGACCTGTTGGGCGTTGCTCGTGGCGAGCTCGCCCTTGCCGATCCACAGGCTGTCTTCGAGGCCGACGCGCACGTGGCCGCCGAGCCACGCGCTGTGGGTGGCGAACTGCAGCTGGTCGCGGCCGGCCGCGAAAGCCGAGAGCTGGTAGTCGTCGCCGAACAGCTTGTCGGCCATCGTCACCATGTGGGTGAGGTTCTCGTGGTGCGAGCCGATGCCGCCGAGAATGCCGAAGACGCCTTGGATGAGGAACGGCGGCTCGACGAGTCCCTTGTCGACGAAGTAGGCGAGCGAGTACAGGTGTCCGATGTCGTAGCACTCGAACTCGAAGCGGGTGCCGCGCGCGCCGAGTTCGCGCATCGTGTGCTCGATGCGGTCGAACGTGTTGATGAAGGGGTGCGAGTAGGTGCCGAGCACATAGGGCTTCTCCCACTCGTGCTTGAACGTCGTGACCTTGTCGGCGATGCCGGAGTACACGAAGTTCATCGAGCCCATGTTCATGCTCGCCAGTTCCGGCGCGAACCGGTTGGCCGCGGCCAGCCGCTGCTCCATCGTCATCTGCGACGAGCCGCCCGTGGAGATGTTGATGACGACGTCGACCTGCTCGAGGATCGGCGGCACGATCCGCTCCCAGACTTCGGTCTCCCACGCGGGGCGGCCGTCGTCGTGGCGGGCGTGCAGGTGGATGATCGCCGACCCGGCGTGCGCGGCGCCCACGGCCGCCTCGACGACCTGCTCCGCCGTGAGCGGCAGGTAGTCGCTCTGCGACGGCACGTTGACGGAACCCGTGACGGCCGTCGAGATGATCACCTGCTCGGCGCGCAGCATCAGTTCGTCTCCTCGAGTCCCAGCAGGTAGGCGGTGTTGCGGCAGATCATCTGCCGGATGTCCTTCTCCTTGACTCCGTGGTCGAGCAGCTGACCGATCACGTAGAGGTAGCCGTCGACGGGCAGCGGGTTCTGCTTCTGGCCGAGGTCGGAGTCGATGACGGTGCGCTCGGGGCCGATCTTCTCGATCCAGTCGACGAGCTGGCTGATGGGGAAGCCGGGCGCCTCCACCTCCGGGTGGTACATCGACATCTCGTGCTCGACGAACGCACCGTAGGAGAGCAGCTCCTCGACCTCGGTGTCGTTGGCGCCGATGATGAAGTCGGGGTGGTGCAGGAGGAGGCGCTTGACGCCGTTCTCCTTGGCCGTCGCGAACAGCGCCTTCTGCGACTCGACGTCGAGGTGGCCACCGGTGAGCATGATGTCGGCCTCGGCGACGAGCTGCGTGACGCGCACGGTCTCGGCGGAGACGTTGCCGTTCGCGTCGAAGACCGATTCGACCTTCTCCTCGAGGTTGGAACCGGCGGTGGGGAAGCCGTCGTCGTGGCTGTGCGCCTTGATGTGCTGGGCGGCCGACACGGTGGGGCCCCAGACGGCGCGGCCGCCCATGGCGATGGCGACGGCGACCGCCGAGGGGTTGATGCCGCCGACCTCGGAGTTGAGGGCGACACCGCCGTAGGCGGGGGTGGGGGCGTCTTTCAGAAGGTCGCGCATCGCGAGCAGGTCCATGACGGTGTTGTGGTGATGCGACTTGATGAGGATCGCGCGCATGTTGATGCGCGCGGCGTCGTAGGAGGCCTCGACGTGGTTGATGCGCCGCGGGAACGGGCTCGGGCCGGAGTGCGTGTGCAGGTCGACGGCGCCGTCGAGCACGGACAGCAGGGCGGGGGACGGGGCCGTGGGCTCGGCTGCGGGAACCATCCGAGTACCTCCTTGTGTTCGGATTGCGAAGATTTACGTTCACTATACGGATTCTTCCGAGAGGTGTCTATTCGCCGGATCCGCCCGCGCATCCGTGTCAATCCGGGCAATCCCGCTCACTAATGGGAGTCGAAGCACCCCCGCGCGGCGCGGTTGACGTGCGTGCCGCGCTCGCCTATTGTTCGTATTCTGAAACAACCCGATCACTGGACGAACACTCGATGAGGAGGTGACCATGTCCGGGCTCCCCGACCCCACCGGCGCACCCGGCGGCGTGGACGACACCGTCGTCGCTCTCCCCGAAGCGGACAAGGGCGCGATCCAGTCCATCGAGCGCGCGGCCATGGTGCTCTCCCTCTTCGACCGCGACACGCACGAGCTCAGTCCCGCGATCGTCTCCGAGCGACTCGGTCTCAACCGCACGACTGCCCACCGCTACCTTCAGTCGCTCCAGGCGTCGGGGTTCCTCGATACCGGTTACGGCCCCGGACCCCTTCTCGACCAGCTCGCCGCCGTCATCTCCGGTCGGCAGCAGATCCTCTCCCTCGCCCCCGCGATCATGCGTCAGCTCGCCGACGCCACCGGCCTCACCTCGGTGCTGAGCTTCCTCGGCCGCTCCGGCGCCGTGGTGACCCTCGTCGAGGAAGCCTCCGCGGGAGCCGTCGTGCTCACCGTTCGGGTCGGCACCGTGCTCGAACTCAAGGCCGCGCAATCCCGCGTTCTGCTGGCCTTCCAGTCCGACCCCGCCGTCGTGACGCGACTGCACGCGACGCTCGAGCCCGAGGTCGCCCGGCACGAGCGCGGCGAGTTCGCCACGATCCGGCGCGCCCGTCTCGCGTGGGCCGACCTCGGCCGAGTCGGGCTCGCCTCGGTCGCCGCGCCGATCTTCGGCGCTCGCGACATCCAGGCCGCCATGGGTCTGCTGGGAACGACGGCGACCCTGTCGCCCGACGACCGCGACTCCTGGCGCGTCGACCTGCTCCGCGACGCCGCCGAGAAACTGAGCGCGCTCGTATCCGTCTAGCCCCGCCGGCCGACGCCGGCACCGATCGAAAGAAACGACGACGATGTCCACGACCCCGACGACCCGCAGGCGCCGGCCGAGCCCCAGCTGGCTGCTGCTCGTCCCGGCCCTCGGCCTGCTCGCCGCGATCCTGCTGGTGCCGCTGTTCCAGAGCTTCCTGCGCAGCATCTCCACACCCACCTGGACGCTCCAGCACTACATCGCCCTCTTCACCGACGGCGTGACGATGACCGTGCTCGGGCGCACGGCAACGACAGCGCTCATCGTGACGCTCATCACGTTCGCGCTCGGCTATCCCTACGCCTACCTCTTGACGCGCGTGGGCCCGCGCGCGCGAGCGCTCCTGCTCGTCGTCGTGCTCATCCCGTTCTGGACCTCGGTGATGGCGCGCAACTTCGCGTGGCTCGCGATCCTCCAGCGCGGCGGGCCGGTGCAGGAGTTCATCTCGTTCCTCGCCGGCCAGGACACGCCGCTCGTCGGGACGACCGCGGGCGTGACCATCGCCATGAGCCAGGTGATGCTGCCGTTCATGGTGCTGCCGCTGTTCAGCGCCCTCAGCGGAATCGACCGCAAGCTCCTGCTCGCCGCGCGCGGTCTCGGATCCTCCCCGATCGTCGCGTTCTGGAAGGTCTACTGGCCGCTCTCCCGCGGCGGCGTCGTCGCAGGAATCATCCTCGTCTTCACGCTCTGCCTCGGCTTCTACGTGACCCCCGCCCTGCTCGGCTCGCCGCAGCAGTCCCTCATCGCCCAGCTGCTCGCGCAGCGCACCACCCAACTGCTCGACTTCGCCGGGGCCGGCGCACTCGGGATGCTCGTGCTCGTCGTCACCCTCGTGCTCGTCGCGTGGGCGAACCGCATCGGCGGCACGATCTCGGCCATCGGCGTCGTCGCCACGAGCGGAACGAAGGAACGTTGATGACCACGACCGCCCCCGGCGGCACGCCCGCCTCCGACGTCGACCTGTTCGACACCGACGCCCCCGCGCCGCGCACCCGCCGCTCCCGCAAGGACCGCGGAGTCGACCCCATCCCGTGGTGGCTGTGGACGATCGGCGGGATCGTCTCGCTCTACTTCATCCTGCCCACCCTCGTGGTCATCCCCATGAGCTTCAGCAACGCGTCGTCGTTCCAGTTCCCACCGAAGGAGTTCTCGCTGCGCCTGTACGAGAACTTCTTCACCAACCCCGCGTGGATCGGCTCGCTCGGCAACTCGTTTCTCGTCGGCATCCTCGCGGCGTCGCTGGCGACCGTCGTCGGCACGGCGGCCGCGATCGGCCTGCATTCGCTGAGCGGCCGGCTCGCCCGGTTCCTGCGCACGCTGCTCATGATCTCGATCGTGACGCCCGCGATCGTCATCGCCGTCGCCGTCTACATGTCGTTCCTGCAGTGGCACCTCACCGGATCGCTCGGCGGTTACGTGCTCGCGCATGCGGCGATCGGTGTGCCGTTCGTTCTCGTTTCGGTCACGAGCGCGCTCGGGGGATTCGATCCGAAGCTCCTGCGCGCGTCTGCCTCGCTCGGTGCGACACCGTTCAACACCTTCGTGCGCGTGACGATGCCGCTCATCAGCCGCGGGATTCTCACCGGTGCGATCTTTGCGTTCGTGACCTCGTTCGACGAGGTCGTCATCGCCCTGTTCCTGCGCTCGCCCACGTTCCAGACGCTGCCGGTGCAGATGTACAACAGCGTCACCGTCGAGATCGACCCCACGATCGCCGCCTCGTCGAGCCTCGTGGTCGTCTCCGTCACCCTCATCCTCTTGCTTCCGCAGCTCATCCGCGCGCGCCGCGTGCGCCGACAAGGAGAAACCCGATGACCATCCACGCCCCGAGCCCCCGGTCCGCCGCCGCGTCGCCCGCCGAGGGCGCGAGCGCCGAGTCCGCCCGCCAGGGAACGCAGATCCGACTCGAGCACGTCACCAAGGACTACGGTCTGGCCCATCCCGCCGTCGACGACGTCACCCTGACGATCGAGCCGGGCGAGTTCATGACCTTCCTCGGTCCGTCCGGCTCCGGAAAGACGACGACGCTCAACCTCATCGCCGGATTCGACACGCTCACCTCCGGGTCGATCGCCTTCAATGGCACCGACGTGGGAAGCCTCCCGCCGCACAAGCGCAACCTCGGAATGCTGTTCCAGAACTACGCGCTGTTCCCGCACCTGACCGTCGCCAAGAACGTCGCCTACCCGCTGCGGGAACGCAGAATGCCGAAGACGGAGATCGTGCGCAAGGTCGCCGAAGTGCTGGAACTCGTGCAGCTCACGGGCCGCGACGACCACTACCCGTCCCAGTTGTCCGGCGGCCAGCAGCAGCGCGTCGCGCTCGCGCGTGCGATCGTCTTCAATCCGAACGCACTCCTGCTCGACGAGCCGCTCGGCGCACTCGACCGCAACCTGCGCGCCGCCCTCCAGGGCGAGATTCGCCGCATCCACCGGGAGGTGGGCTCGACGTTCGTCTTCGTCACCCACGACCAGGAGGAGGCGATGAATCTCTCGGATCGCATCGCGCTCTTCCATGACGGCCGCATCGAGCAGATCGGTTCGCCCGAGGAGCTCTACCGCACTCCCGAGACGCTGTTCACGGCGCGCTTCCTCGGCGACTCGACGGTGTTCGAACTCGGCAGCGGAGTCACCGGCTCGTCGACGGGGTGGGACGGCCGCACGTGGGCCGTCGCCGCCGGCACGGTCGCGGCGCATCCGCGAGTCACCGAACGCGCCGCGATCGTCGTGCGCCCGGAGGACCTCCAGATCGCCCGGAAGGCCGCGGAGGTGCCGTCGGGAGCCAACTCGGTGTCGGCCGTCGTGCGCGATGTGGAATTCATGGGGTCGTACCGCACGGTCATGCTCGCGATGGGCGGGCCCGGCGTTCCCGGCCGCGCGCGCATCGACGCGTTCGAGGAATCCCTGTCGGTCGGCGACGAGGTGCACGCGTGGTGGCGTGCGGAGCGGCAGCGCGTCGTCGCGGCGTGAACGGCGCTCCGTCGCCGCGATCGACGGAGCGAACGGGGAGGATTCCCGTGTCTCGGCACGTGGAGTCCTCCCCGTTCGCATTCCGGACTGCGAACGCGATGTTCACAAGACGAAAAAAGTCGCCCGAATGTGACCGCATCCGCTTGTCGGCTGGGTCGCGTGCGACGTAGAATGTTCACATCCCGATCCGCTCAAGTCGCATTATGAACATCCGGGCGAATCACCCCCAACACCCTGAGACCGGCCGACGATGGCCGGACAATAGATCCGTAAGGAGACGACAATGGTGTCCCGATCACGAATCCTCGTGAGCGCCGTCGCGGCCACGGCCGCGCTCGGCCTTCTCGCCGGCTGCGCCGGTTCCACCCCTGAGCCCTCGGAGACGAGCGGCGAGCCCGACGTCACCCTGACCTTCGTCGCCTACGGCGGCGTCGGCCAGGAGGCGATGATCCACGCCTGGCAGCAGCCCTACACGGCCGAGCACCCGAACGTGACCTTCATCAACACGTCGCCCGCCGACGTGGCCCAGGTCAAGGCACAGGTCGAGGCCGGTGCCGTGCAGTGGGACGTCATGGCCGTCGCCCCCGCCGCAGCCGAGCAGAACTGCGGTGTGCTCTTCGAGCCGCTCGACCTGTCCGCCGTCGACCAGTCCGACCTCGTCGAGGGCACGGTCGGTGAGTGCTACATCGGCAACTTCATCAACGCGTCGCCGCTCGCGTACCGCACCGACGCGTTCCCCGACGGCGGGCCCGAGACGATCGCGGACTTCTTCGACACGGAGAAGTTCCCCGGCCAGCGCGGCATCATCACCAACCTCCAGAACGGCATCCTCGAGTACCCGCTGCTCGCCGACGGCGTCGCGCCGGAGGACCTGTACCCGCTCGACATCGATCGTTCGCTCGACAAGCTCGCCGAGATCCGCGACGTGACGACGTTCGCTCCGAACGTCGGTGCGCTGCAGCAGGCGGTCGCCGACGGTCAGGTGGACATGTTCTTCCTGTCCGACTCGCGCCTCGTGCCGCTTCTGGCCGACGGCAACGACATCACGATCGTGTGGGATGTCACGGTCGCGTCGATCAACGGCTTCGCGGTGCCGAAGGGTTCCGCGAAGGTGAAGACGACCGAGGGCTTCCTCGCGAGCGTCGTGCTGCCCGACCGGGCCGCAGCGATCTCCGAGGCGCTCGGTGTCGCGCCTGTCAACCTCGCCGCCAAGCCCGAGCTCAACGAGTTCGCGTCGCAGGTGGAGGTGTTCGGCGCTGCCAACACGGGGGAGACCGTCGTGCAGGACATCCCCTGGTACGCGGCCAACTTCAACGAAGCCACGACCAAGCTGACCAACTGGCTGGCCGGCTGAGCTGACCCCGGCTGACGTCCCGCGCTCGGACCGCGTCCCGACCTCGGTGTTCTCCGTCGATGAAATACCATCATGCGATGGAGAACACCGAGGCGTCAGGCGAAGGATCGAGTTTCGACATCCAAGCGGTGTCGCGGGTCGGCCAGATCCTCGGGCTCTACGGTCCTCACACGACCGAGCTGAGCACCACGGATGTGGCCGAGCGTCTCGGACTGAACCGCACGACGGCGTATCGCTACTGCGCATCGCTCGTCTCGGCGGGGATTCTCGAGCGCGGACGTCGCCGGGGCACGTTCGTGCTCGGCGGGCTCATGCTCCAGCTCGGCATCCAGGCCCTCGGCCGGCGGCGCGTGATCGACATCGCGCCGCCTCACCTGCAGGAGCTGGCATCAGCGGTCGGAATGACCGCGGTGCTCAGCCTGTGGGGGTCGCGTGGTCCGGTTGTCGCGCTCGTGCAGGAGGACACCTCGCGCACCGTCGTCGTGACGGTGCACCCGGGCTCGCAACTGGACGCCACCTCGGCCCAGATGCGGGTGTTCCTCGCTCACCTCGCCGACACGCAGCTGGTGGAGCGGATTCTCGGCGGGCTTCCCGCGCTTGAACGCGCGGAGCTCGAGGCGGCGGTCTACACCGTCCGCCGCACCGGATCCATCTCCGTGACGCTTCCCGATGGCCTGTTCGCCGCTGCCGCGCCCGTCTTCGATGAGCACGGCATCTGCGCCACCATCGCCCTTCTGGGAGCGGATCAGCTCGCGGGCCCCGCCGCTCGCGGGGCCGTCATCTCCAGACTGACTGACACGGCGGCCGCACTCAGCGATGAGCTGGGTATCGGCCGTGAGGGAGCCCCGATTGAGGACCTACGATGAGCTCGCCACGGCGACGCCCGCGTATTCGAGCTGGGAGGTCTTCGGACCCGGTGACCGGCTCGGCACCATCAACCATCTGACGCCCGAACGCGTCGCGGCCGCTGCGCGTCTCGTGCGCACCGGCAAGCGCTTCGGCCTCGACTACCCGGTGCAGGCATTCGAGCCGTACCCGACGGGAACCCGTCGCTCGCTCGAGCATCACGTCTTCGCCAACAACGAGTTCCACCGCGACGACTGGGTCGACTCGTTCTACCTGCAGTCGTCGAGCCAGATCGACGCGCTGCGTCACATCGGGCATCCCGAGCACGGCTTCTACGGCGGCTTGCCGCCGGAACGCAACACGGCCGAGACGACCGAACTCGGCGTCGACGCGTGGGCCGAGACGGGCATCGCCGGTCGCGGCGTGCTGCTGGATGTGCCGCGCTACTTCGAGGCGCTCGGCGAGCCGTACTCGACCGAGTCGACGATCGCGATCGACGGGCCCATGCTCGACCGGATCGCCGAGGCGCAGGGGGTGACCTTCCACGGCGGCGATCTGCTGCTCATCCGCACCGCATGGGCCGAGCGCTACCTCGCCAAGACGCCGGAGGAGCGGCGCACCACCCCGTGGCGCCTGTCGCCGGGCCTGGCTCAGCGCGAGAACGTGCTCCGCTGGCTGTGGGATCACGAGATCGCACTCGTCGCCGCCGACAACCTCGCGGTCGAAGCGGACCCCGTGATCGAGTCCGACTTCCGCGTCGCAGGCGAGCAGCCTCCGGCCAAGGGTGTCGACCACAGCGGAATGCTGCACCGGCCCCTCATCGCACTGCTCGGCATGGCGCTGGGCGAGCTCTGGCGCCTCGACGAGCTCGCGGCGGACTGCGCGGCCGACGGGGTGCGCGAGTTCTTCCTCACCCTCAAGCCGCTCTACCTCGAGGGGGCGGTGGGGTCGCCTCCCAACGCGATGGCGATCAAGTAGCCCCCACCGTCACGCCGTGAGGGCGATGTACTTCTCCTCGAGGAACTCGAGGATGCCCTCCGAACTGCCTTCGCGGCCGAGTCCGCTCTGCTTGACGCCACCGAAGGGTGCCGCGGGGTCGCTGACGACCCCGCGGTTGATCGCGATCATGCCTGACTCGAGTCGGCGCGCGACGGCCATCGCGTCGCGTTCGGGTCCGAAGACGTAGGCCATGAGCCCGTAGACGGTGTCGTTGGCCATGTGCACGGCGTCATCGACGTCGTCGTAGCGGATGACGGTCGTGACGGGCCCGAAGATCTCGGTCGTCGTGATCGCCGAACCATGGCGCACGCCGGTGAGCAGCGTGGCCGGGTAGAACGCCCCCGGTCCGCCCGGTGCGCCGCCGAGGCGCACCTCGGCTCCGTCGGCGACGGCTCCGTCGACGAGTTCGGCGACCTTGTCGCGCTCGGCGACCGACACGAGCGCGCCCAGGTGGTTGCCCCGGTCCAGTCCCGGCCCGACGCGGACCGCGCTCAGTGACTCCGTCATGCGCGCGACGAAGGCATCGTGCAGCGAGCCGTGCACGTAGAAGCGGTTGGCGGCGGTACACGCCGAGCCGCCGTTGCGCATCTTGGCGAGCATCGCCCCCTCGACGGCGACCTCGAGGTCGGCGCCGGGCAGCACGATGACGGGCGCGTTGCCGCCGAGTTCCATCGATGCGCTCACGATGCTGTCCGCGCACGCGCGCAGCAGCTCGCGTCCGACCTCGGTCGAGCCCGTGAACGAGAGCTTGCGCACTTCGGGCCGATCGATCATCGCCGCCACGAGCGGGCCGGTCGGCACGGGCGTCACGAGGTTGACGACCCCGTTCGGCACTCCCACGCGGCGCAGCACGTCGACGACGTAGGCCGCGGTGAGCGGTGTCTCGCGCGCGGGCTTGAGGATGGTCGTGCAGCCCGCCGCGAGGGCGGGTGCGAGCTTGCGCGTCGCCATCGCGGCGGGGAAGTTCCACGGCGTGATGAGCAGCGAGACGCCGATGGGCTGCCGGTCCACGACGATGCGCTTGTCGCCGGCGGGGGAGAGACGGTAGTCGCCGGGCACACGCACCGCTTCCTCGGCGAACCAGCGGAAGAACTCCTTGGCGTAACCGGCTTCGCCCATCGCGTCGCTCCACGACTTGCCGTTCTCGCGAACCATGATCTCGGCGAACAGCTCGACCTCGTCGGTGAGCACTTCGTAGGCGGCGCGCAGCAGTTCGCTCCGCTCGCGCGGGGCGGTCGCCGCCCACGACTCCTGCGCGGCGGCGGCCGCATCCACGGCGGCCATGCAGTCCTCGAGCGTGGCGACCGCGAAGTGGGCGATGACGTCGAGGCTGGACGGGTCGACGACGTCGAAACGCTCACCCGTGGACCCGGGCCGCCACTGCCCGTCGATGAAGAGGTCGGCGATCCAGGTCGTCGCGGCGGTCGGAATGGGGGCGTTCACGAGTGGCTCCGTTCGGTCAGGCGCCCGGCGTGGGCGCGCGTCAGGATGTCGAGCAGCAGGTCGGGGCTCGCCGGCACCGGCGAGATGTCGATGAGGCGGCGGGCGCCGAAGGCGAGTTCGGCGATCCGCGGCAGGTCGGCGGCAGCGACGCCGAGCTCGGCGAGCGTCGCCGGCACGCCGATCGCGGCATTGATCTCGAGGATGCGCCGGATCGCCCCGGCGGCTCGTTCGCGCTCGTCGCCCGACGCACCGAGCGCGGTGCCGAGCGCGGCGACGCGGAGCGCGGCGTCGGCATCCTCGAGTGCGGCATCGAGCACGTAGGGAAGCATGAGCCCGGTGCCGAGCCCGTGCGGGGTCTTGGTGAGGGCGCCGATCGGGTACTGCAGCGCGTGGGAGAGGTGCGTGCCGGTGGGTCCGAACGATATGCCGGCGAGCAGGCTGCCGAACGCGACCCGTTCGCGCGCGTGCCGGTCGCCGGGCTCGGCGAACGCGACCGGCAGGAACGTGCCGAGTTCGCTCGCCGCCTGCAGGGCGAGCACGTCGCTGAAGACGTTGCGACCGGTGAAGACGGGCAGCGTGCCCGACCAGTCGAGGCTCAGCGGGGTCGCAGTGTACGACTCGGCCGCGTGCACGAGAGCGTCGATGCCCGAGAAGGCGGTCACCGCGGGCGGTGCGCCGAGGGTGAACTCGGGGTCGACGACCGCCGCGGCGGGCACGAGGTGCGGGCTGGAGACGCCGACCTTGAGCTCCCGGTCGGGGTCGGAGACCACGGCGACGGGAGTGACCTCCGAGCCGGTTCCTGCGGTGGTCGGCACGGCGACGAGCGGAAGCACCGGTCCGGGCACCGCGTTCTCGCCGTAGTAGTCGGCGAGGCGACCCCCGTGCGCGACGAGCAGGCTGACGAGTTTGGCGGCATCCAGCGCGCTGCCACCCCCGATGGCGAGGATCGCATCGGGGGCGAAGACCCGGGCCGCATCCCCCGCGGCATCGAGGGATGCAACGGGCAGCTCGGGCTGGATCGCGCTGTACACCTCGACCGTGAGTCCCGCCTGGTCGAGTCCCGACAGCACGTCGTCGAAGAGGGGCGTTCGCGGCAGGAACGGATCAGCGACCACGAGGATGCGCCGCCCGTGGCGGCTCACGAGTGCGGGCAACTGTGCCCTCGTGCCGTAACCGAAGTGGATGGTGTCGGGCAGTCGCAGGGTGCCGACGGCGGATGTGGTCATGATGGCTCCCGGGTCGGTGTCGTCGCCTCGATCCTTGCAGCGGGCTACCATCGGAGCCATGGTTCGTCCCACTATGCAGGACAACGCGTTCACAATGCGAACGCAGTCCTCGCTCGGGCGCGCGCTCTCCCTGCTCGACTGCTTCACCCCGGACCGTTCCGAGTTCACCGTGCGGGAGCTCGCCGCCCGCTCCGGCATCCCCCGATCGACCACCCATCGGCTCGTCGCCGAGTTGCTCGACTGGGGCGCGCTCGAACGCGGTGGGCGCGGCGTGCGCATTGGAATGCGGCTATTCGAGCTGGGTGCCCTGGCACCGGCGCACGCGACCCTGCGCGAAGCGGCGTCGCCGTCGTTGCACGCCCTCGCCGAGGTGACGCGCCTCACCGCCAACCTCGCCATTCGCGAAGGCGACCACATCCTCTACATCGACAAGATCGCCGCCTCCGACCTTGCCGTGCCGCACTCCCGCCTCGGTGGCCGCGGAACGCTGCATGCGACGGCGCTCGGCAAGGCGATGCTCGCCCAGGCCTCACCGTGGGAGGTCGACGAGGCGCTGAGCGGCCCCCTGCGGTCCGTGACGGCGTACACGATCACGGATCCCGCTGTGCTGCGCGAACAGCTCGCGATGATCCGCCGCACGAGCATCGCCTACGACCTCGAGGAGTCCCGGCCGGGCTTGTTCTGCGTGGCTTCCGCCGTGCGCGGTCGCGACGGCCGGGCGATCGCCGCCGTCTCTGTTACCGGTGCGACCGCCCTGGATCAGGCCGAGCGATTCGCGAGCACGGTGCTTGCGACGGCCCGCACGATCGAGCGTTCCGTGCGGGACTAAATTCGCGTCGTGCTGTGTTGTAGCGGGTATGCAGAAGGTCTATGAGGATGTCGAGTCGGATGCGGGCGAGGTGACCCGCTACCGCAAGCACAGCAATGGCCGCGGATATGTCGCGCTCAAGGCGACGGCGCACCCCACGGCCGAAGTGCAGGCGGGTGCCTACGTGGAGCCCGGAGCGGAGATCGCCGCGGGCGCCTTTGTGGGCGCGGGGAGTTGGATCGACCGTGACGCGTTCGTGAGCGCAGGTGCCTTCATCGGCAGCAACGTGCACGTAGGGCGTTCCGCGACGATCGGTCGCGCCGCGCGCGTCGGCAGCGGGTCACGCATCGCGGAAGGTGTGCGCATCCCCGACGGCGCCCGCGTCGCTCGCGACGCGCGTGTCGAGGCAGAGCCGCGCCAGCAGGACCACCGCCGGGCGGCCTAGGGGCTGGCGGCTGACGGGCGCGAGCGTTCGCCCGTCAGGCGCGACAGCAGGTCCACGCCGAGGGTGTTGCCGGTCGCGCCCGGCGGCAGGGTGCCCGGTTCGTGCACCCGGTCCGCGACGAGCAGCACGGCGCCGAGCCACGCGCCGACGAAACCGGCTGCTCGTGCCCGCGCATCCGCGTCGTCGTCGAACGTCGTCGCGCTCGCCGCGGCCACGAGCCGGCGTTGCGTACGCATGAGCGATTGCAGCACGTGGCCGGCGACTTCGGTGCCGCCACCGGTGAGGAACTCCACCACGGGATGCGCTTGCGTCATTCGATCGACGGGCTGATCCTCCCAGCCGGCGGCGACGAGGGCGTCGAGGCTCGCGCGGACCGCGTCCGCGACCGGCTCGCTCGCGGGCCGCTTCTCGAACTCATCCGCAAATGCGTCGAGCCAGTCATCGAAGTAGGCGAGCAGGATGGCGGCCTTCGAATCGAAGTGAAGGTAGATCGTGCGCACCCCCACCCCGGCTGCGGCTGCGATGTCTTCGACCGAGGTGCCGCGGTAGCCGCGCTCCCGGAAGAGGCGGTCTGCCGCCTCGACGATGCGCGCTCGGGTCTGCGCCTTTCGTCGCTCGAAGTGCGTCGGCGCCGGGGCCTCGCCGGGTTCCATCGCACTACCCTACGCGCCGCGCCGCGCCTGTGCGGACGTCCGCGGAGGTCAGCCGCGCGCCGGCGCGTGGCTCTCGAGGAACTCGAACACTTCGGTGGAATCCACGCCGGGGTAGATGCCCGCCGGCATCGCCGCAAGCAACGAACTGTTCAGGCGCGCGCTGGGGAACGAGCGGCTCTGCCAGCGCGAGGCGAGGGTCTCCGGCGGTCGACGGCAGCACGACTCGTCCGGGCAGGTCGAGGTCGCCCGGATGGCGGTGTCGCGCCCCCGGAACCACTTGACGTGCGCGAACGGGGTGCCGACGCTCACCGAGTAGTCGCCGCGGGCGGTCGACTGAATGCGCGAGGTGCACCAGTAGGTGCCCGACGGCTTGTCGGTGTACTGGTGGTACGGGCTGAAGCGGTCTTCGACGTCGAATACGCGTCGGGCGCTCCAGTTGCGGCAGACGAGCTGCCCCTCGACCGCGCCGAGCGCGTCCGTCGGGAAGGCCACGTTGTCGTTCTCGTACGCCTTGGAGAGCGTGCCCGACTCGTGCACCTTGAGGAAGTGCACGGGGATGCCGAGATGCTGCGTAGCGAGATTGGTGAAGCGGTGCGCGGCCGTCTCGTAGGTCACGGCGAAGGCATCCCGCAGGTCTTCGACCGACAGTTCGCGTTTCGCCTTGGCCTGCTCCAGGAAGGCGACGGCGGTCTGTTCGGGCAGCAGCAGCGCGCCCGCGAGATAGTTGGTCTCCACCCGTTGACGCAGGAAGTCGCCGTAGTCGGCCGGTGTCGTGTGGCCGAGCACATGACTGGCGAGCGCCTGCAGCAGGATCGTGCGCGGATCGCTGCCAGCGGCCTGGCCGACCGGCAGGTAGATGCGCCCGTTCTCGAGGTCCGTGACGCTGCGCGTCGACGCGGGCAGGTCGGGCACGTAGTGCAGCGAGAAGCCCAGGTGTGAGGCGAGGTCGGAGGCGACCCGTTGCGACAGCGGTCCGCCTTCGTGGTGCACGGCCATGAGCAGGTCGCGTGCCACCGTTTCGAGCTCCGCGAAGTAGTTGTTGCGCGTGCGCATCGAACGACGCAGTTGAGTGTTGGCGCGCCTGGCCTCCTCGGGAGTCGCGGCGCGCTCGCGGTGCAGTCGCTCGAGCTCACCGTGCAGGGCGAGGATCGTCTCGATCGCCTCGTCGCTGAGCGACTTGCGCACCGGTAGGGCCGGCAGCGCGAGCGACGCGTAGAGCGGTCCGCGCTGGGCGCGCTCGAGGGCGATCTCGAGGGCCGCCCGGCGGGTCGGCGGCGCGGGGTCGAGCAGGTCGTCGATGGTCACGCCGAGCGCCCGGGCGAGCCGTTGAAGTTCGCCGAGCTTCAGTTCGCGCTTGCCGTTCTCGATCACCGACACCTGGCTCGCGGCGCGCTCGATCGCCTCCCCGAGATCGTCGAGCGTCAACCCGCGGTCGAGCCGGAGCTGCCGGATGCGGCGTCCGATGGTGAGAGCGTCGAGCACACTGTCATCCTCCGGCGCCAGAGGGTCCGTTGTGGTCGTCATCGTGCCTCCGTGCGTGCGGTTCTTCGGATCGATAGAAGAATCGCACAAATTCTGGCCATTCTTCCTGAGAAGAACCATCGTGGGGCGCGCACAGTCGAAGCATGACGAACACCACGCGCCCCGGCGACCAGACCCAGACCGCAGCCCAGCTCGAGACCGAGTGGAAGACGGATGCCCGCTGGAGCGGCATCCGACGCGACTACTCGGCCGAAGACGTCGTCGCACTTCGCGGCTCCGTGCGCGAGGAGCGCACGCTCGCCCGCCGCGGTGCCGAGAACCTGTGGCGGCTCATCCACGAGGAGGCGTGGGTGCCGGCGCTCGGCGCTCTCACGGGCAATCAGGCGGTGCAGCAGGTGCGCGCCGGTCTCAAGGCCATCTACCTCTCCGGCTGGCAGGTCGCGGCTGACGCGAACCTCTCCGGTCAGACCTACCCGGACCAGAGCCTCTACCCCGCCAACTCGGTGCCGGCCGTGGTGCGGCGCATCAACAACGCGCTCCTGCGCGCGGATCAGATTGAGTTCTCGGAGACCGGCGAGCGCCGCACCGACTGGCTCGCCCCCATCGTCGCCGATGCGGAAGCCGGCTTCGGCGGCCCGCTCAACGCCTACGAGCTCATGCAGTCGATGATCGAGGCGGGAGCGGCGGGCGTGCACTGGGAGGACCAGCTCGCGAGCGAGAAGAAGTGCGGCCACATGGGCGGCAAGGTGCTCATCCCCACGGCGCAGCACATCCGCACGCTCAACGCGGCGCGACTGGCAGCCGACGTGGCGGGCGTGCCGACGGTGATCGTCGCACGCACCGACTCGCTCGCGGCCGACCTCATCACCAACGACGTCGACGAGCGCGATCGCCCGTTCCTCACCGGAGAGCGCACGTCGGAAGGCTTCTACCGCACCACCCCCGGCATTCAGACGGTGCTCGCGCGCGGTCACGCCTACGCGCCCTACGCGGACCTGCTGTGGGTGGAGAGCTCCGAACCCGACCTGGAGCTGGCGCGCACCTTCGCGGAGTCGATTCACGCCGAGTTCCCCGGCAAGAAGCTCGCCTACAACTGCAGCCCGAGCTTCAACTGGAAGCGCCACCTCGACGACGCCACGATCGCGAAGTTCCAGCGCGAGCTCGCCTCGATGGGATACGCCTTCCAGTTCATCACCCTCGCCGGGTTCCACGCCCTCAACCACTCGATGTACACGCTCGCGCGGGACTACTCGCAGCGCCACATGAGCGCGTACGTGGAACTGCAGGAGGCAGAGTTCGCGTCCGAACAGGACGGCTACACCGCCACGCGCCACCAGCGCGAGGTGGGCACGGGCTACTTCGATCGCATCGCGACGGCCCTCAACCCCGAGAGCGAGACCCTCGCGCTCGTCGGCTCCACCGAGACGGCCCAGTTCCACTGATCCGTCCCGCCCCGACTCCTCTCATAGACCCCTCTACGACCTCCCGGACCCAGGCCCGAACGGGTCCGCGGAGTCCTAGAGGGGTCTACGAGAACCAGAACACCACGATCCTGATGGGACGACACGAGATGACCACGCACACCACACCCCGCATCGAGGTGCTCGGGCGCATGCACGAGCGCTACGACGAGATCCTCACCCCCGAGGCGCTCACCTTCCTCACCCGGCTGCACGACCAGTTCGCCGGCCGTCGGCACGAGCGGCTCGCCGACCGGATGGATCGACGCCGGCACCTCGACAACGGACGTGACCTGAAGTTCCTGCCCGAGACGGCGGGCATCCGTGAAGATGCCGACTGGCGCGTCGCCGGTGCCGGCCCCGGCCTCGAAGACCGCCGCGTCGAGATCACCGGCCCCACCGATCGCAAGATGACCGTGAACGCCCTCAACTCGGGCGCGCGGGTCTGGCTCGCCGACCAGGAGGACGCCACGAGCCCCACCTGGGCAAACGTCATCGGCGGTCAGGTGAACCTCTTCGATGCGATCCGACGTCAGATCGACTTCACGACCGAGGACGGCAAGGAGTACCGGCTGGGGGGTGAGACCCCGACGATCGTGATGCGCCCGCGCGGCTGGCATCTCGTGGAGAAGCACGTGCGCTACACCGACCGCGCCGGTCTGCGTTCGCCCGCCTCCGGCACCCTCGTCGACTTCGGCCTGTACTTCTTCCACAACGCCGCCGAGTTGATTGCGACGGGACGAGGGCCGTACTTCTATCTTCCGAAGCTCGAGAACCACCTCGAGGCGCGGTTGTGGGATGACGTGTTCACGTTCTCGGAGAACGCGCTCGGCATCCCGCACGGCACGATCCGGGCGACGGTGCTCATCGAGACGATTCCCGCCGCCTTCGAGATGGAAGAGATCCTCTACGAGCTGCGCGATCATTGCGCCGGGCTCAACGCGGGTCGCTGGGACTACATCTTCTCGATCATCAAGAACTTCCGCGGTCGCGGCGCCGGTTTCGTGCTGCCCGACCGCGCGACGATCACGATGACGGTGCCGTTCATGCGCGCGTACACCGAGCTGCTGGTGTCGACGTGTCACAAGCGCGGCGCTCACGCGATCGGCGGCATGAGCGCGTTCATCCCGAACCGCCGCGACCCGGAGGTGACGGCGCGCGCGCTCGAGGCGGTGTCGAACGACAAGCGGCGCGAGGCGACGGACGGCTTCGACGGAACGTGGGTGGCTCATCCCGACCTCATCGAGACGGCGCGCGCCGAGTTCGACGCGGTGCTCGGCGATCGGCCCAACCAGGTCGACCGTCTGCGCGAGGACGTGCACGTGACGGCTGCGGACCTGCTCGACCTGCGCATCGACGGCGCCGTGACGGACGCGGGCGTGCGCGCCAACGTGTCGATCGCGGTGCGCTACCTCGACAGCTGGCTGCGCGGTGTCGGAGCAGCGGCGATCGACAACCTCATGGAGGATGCGGCCACCGCCGAGATCAGTCGCAGCCAGCTGTGGCAGTGGATGCGGCAGCGCGTGACTACCGCAGAGGGCACGCCGATCACACGCGAGTACGTCGAGGCGGTGCTCGACGAGGTCCTCGCGGGTCTGCCGCGCACCGAGGACGACCGCGTGGACGACGCCGTCGCCGTGTTCCGCGCGGTGACGCTCGAGGAGGACTTCCCGACGTTCCTCACGATCACCGCCTACACGCGCTACCTCGTCGATTCCGACGAGGAGGCGGGAGTGGAGCGCAGCGCCGCGTGACACTTGTGTGCCCCGCCTCCTCGCACGGGTGGGCGGGGCACACCCGTGCGACGGGGCCTCCGCTTACGGCGAGGCGAGAACTCGCCTCACACGAGCGAGGGGGCCGTCGTTGTCACCTTGAGGATCTCGATTCCCACCAGTGCACCCGAGGCATCCACGTCGATGAGCACCGGCAAGCCCAGCGCGGTCGGCTCGAGGTCGATGGTCCGTTCAACCTCGGCGTCACTGAGCTTGATGTACCCAGCATCAACCTGGGCGTCATACCGAAACGGGATGGTCATACCCCACCTCCTCCACCGCCGAGCTTCACGACAGTGATCACGACCCCCGTGGTCGCATTCACTCGCGCTTCGTAGTTGCCGTATCGAACATATGCGACGCCGTTCCGAGTCGTCTTCTTGCCCTCGTTCAGGATCGTCTTCAGAAGCGCATGGCTCACGTTGCGAGCAGCCATCTGCTGGGCCGCGTGGCTGCTGATCGAAATGACTAGTCTCAGCACAGCCGACCAGAACATCCCGACTCTGATCGGGCCCGATCCGCTTGCGACGGCGGAGGAGCCTGCGGACCGTGTTGCCGCACTGGCAGGCGTTCCTGAAGCTACGGCGCCCATGCATCCGACCAAGACCGCGACAACGAGCATTGCTACCCGATTCCGAATCCGCACGTTCCTTACCCCCATCGAGAGACGAACTCGCAATCTAGGTCCCTGACCGCCCGGCGCCGAGGGAACTCTCCACAGTGTCGATCGAGCACTGCCCGGACCAGTTCGCTGGGCGGCAGCAACGGGCGGGTTCCTGACCGCCGCAAGGCGTAGATTCGTGGGTATGCGAGAGCTTCAGGAACAGATCATCGCCGCGCTCCACGTCCGCCCCGAGATCGATCCGGCCGCGGAGATCACCGCCCGTGTCGACTTCCTCAAGCAGTACCTCACCGCCTCTCGAGCGAACGGTTTCGTGCTCGGCATCAGCGGCGGCCAGGATTCGTCCCTCGCGGGGCGACTGTGCCAGCTGGCGGTCGAGGAGTTGCGCGCGGAGGGTACCGTCGCCGAGTTCGTCGCCGTGCGCCTGCCGTATCGGGTGCAGAAGGATGAAGCGGATGCGCAGCTCGCCCTCGAGTTCATCCGGCCCGACCGGCTCGTCACCTTCAACATCGAGCGCGCCGTCGACGGCTTCGAAGCCGAGTACGCCGACGCCACGAACGAGGAGATGCTCGACTTCACCAAGGGCAACGTGAAGGCGCGCGCCCGGATGGTCGCCCAGTACGCGCTCGCCGGCCAACTCGGTCACCTCGTCGTCGGCACCGACCACGCGGCGGAGGCCGTGACGGGCTTCTTCACCAAGTTCGGCGACGGCGGGGCCGACCTGCTGCCGCTCAGCGGCCTCGCCAAGAGCCAGGGACGGGCGCTCCTCGAGCACCTGGGCGCCCCCGAGCGCCTCTACCTCAAGGCGCCCACGGCCGACCTGCTCGACGACAACCCCGGCCAGACCGACGAAGCCAACCTCGGGCTCAGCTACCGCGACATCGACGCGTTCCTGCTCGGGAGGGACGTCGATGACGCCGTCGCCGAAGCGATCGAACAGCGCTACCTCGCGACGCGGCACAAGCGCGCCGACCCCGTGACGATGTTCGACTCCTGGTGGCGTGAGTGAGTCTCGTCGCCGTCGCGCAGTTCGCGCCCGGACCTGATCGGCACGCCAACCTCGCCTCGATTCGGGACCTGGTCGAGACAGCGGTCGCGCGCGGCGCGACCCTCGTGGTGCTGCCCGAGTATTCGTCGTGGTTCGACGCCGAGCCCGGCCCGGCGTGGCGCGCGGCCGCCGAATCGTCGGACGGTCCGTTCGTGTCGGCGCTCGCCGCCCTCGCGCGCGAGCAGAACGTGCACCTCGTCGCCGGCATGCTCCAGCCCGCGTCGGGGGAGCGGGTCTTCAACACGGTCGTCGCGATCGATGCGACCGGCGTCGTCGCGAGCTATCGCAAGCTTCACCTCTACGACGCCTTCGGATACCGCGAGTCCGAGTGGGTCGAGCCGGGCCCGATCGCCGCGCCCGAGACGTTCCCCTGGGCCGGCTTCACGGTGGGCATCCAGACCTGCTACGACATCCGCTTTCCCGAGGTGACCCGCCGACTCGTGGATGCCGGTGCGGATCTCGTGCTCGTGCCGGCCGAGTGGGTGCGCGGCCCGCTCAAGGAGCAGCACTGGCGCACGCTCGTCACGGCGCGGGCCATCGAGAACACGGTCTATGTCGCCGCCGCCGACCACACGCCGCCGATCGGCGTGGGAACGAGCATGATCGTCGACCCGATGGGCGTCGAACTCGCGGCGCTCGGCGAGCAACCGGGTGTGGCCGTCGCCGAGATCACGCTCGAGCGACTCAAGTCGGTGCGGCAAACCAATCCGGCGCTCGCGCTGCGCCGCTTCGGCGTAGCCTGAGGCCGTGTCACCGGAACACGGGGTTTCGGGGGGCTCCGCGCGGGCCCTACAGTGAGGGCAACGTGGTTGGGGGAGCTGCGATGGATGACGCGTACCGGGTTCTCGTCGTCGATGACGACGCGGACGTCGCGCTCTACACGCGCACCGTTCTCGAGCGCCGCGGTGGCTGTGTCGTGCGCGCCGTCGCGACCGCAGAGGCCGCCCTGGCGGCGGCGGAAGAGTTCCGACCCGACATCGTCGTGACCGACATCGAGATGCCGGGAATGTCCGGTCTCGACCTCATCGCGGCGCTGCGTCGCAACGACCCGCGCTTGCCCGTGATCGTCATGACCGCGCACGTCTCCGTCGACTATGCGGTCGCCGCCCTGCAGACTCAGGCCAACGAGTTCCTCACCAAGCCGGTCACGTCGGCCGAGCTTGTCGCGGCCGTGCAGCGCCTGGCCGCGGAGGCGCGCGTCGAACGCGCCGAGCCGACGGGGGAAGTCGTGCTCGCGGTGGGCGCGCATCCGGACGATATCGTGCTCGCGGCCGGCGGCGCCCTCGCAGCGCACCGCGCGGGGGGCGACGCCGTCGTCATGCTCGTGCTCTCCGTACAGGGCGGCGAACGGGCGGCCGCGGCCAGCGCCGACGCGCTGGGTGCCCGCCTGATCGTCGACAACCTCACGGATGCGGCGATCATCGACGGGGCGGCCGCTCCCGTGATCGAACGGGTGGTGCGCGAGGTGGCGCCTTCCGTGGTCTACGCGCACAGCGCGCACGACCGCCAGCACGCCCACCGCGCCGCACACGAGGCGACGATCGCGGCGACGCGGTCGGTGCCGACGGTCGCGTGCTTCCAGAGCGGTTCGGCGACGGTCGACTTCCGTCCGACGCGGTTCGTGCCCATCGACCTCGGGGCCAAACTCGCGCTCCTCGCCGGCTCGGCGGGGCACCCGGGTGACGATGTCGACCCCGGCCTCGTCGGCGCGACCGCCCGGTACTGGACTCGTTTCGCGGGCGGCGAGGCCGTGGAGCCCTTCGAGATCATCCGCGAGGCGGCCGAGATGTCGATGCCGCTGCGGCGGCGCCCGCTGGAGCGAGTTGCGGCGAAGGGGGAGACCTCATGAGCTACACCGTGATCGTTGCCGACGACGACACCGACATCCGCGATCTCGTGCGCATCACCGTCGGGCGCGCCGGCTACACGGTCGTCGCCGCGGTCGCGGATGGGGCGGCGGCTCTCGAGGCCATCCGCGAGTACCACCCGGATCTGGCGATCCTCGACGTCTCCATGCCGGAGCTGACGGGAGTGGAGGTGTGCCGCGCGGTGCGAGCGGACCGCACCCTCAACGACACGCGGCTGTTGTTGCTGTCCGCCTCGGTGGACGATTCGGCCCGCGCCGTCGGCATCGAAGCGGGTGCCGACTACTTCCTGCCCAAGCCCTTCAGTCCTCGAGGCCTGCTCGACTGGCTTGCGGTGGGCAAGGAGGAGCGATGACTCCGCTGCAGCGCCTACAGCGTGCGTTCCGCACCGCACTGGACCGGCCGAGTCCGCTCGTCAAGCAGTCCGCGACCGTGATGACAGTGGTCGCCGCCGTGATCCTGATCGCGATCATGCCGGAGCCCGGCATCTCGCATCAGCCCTCGTTCTGGATCGCGATCGCGCTGGTCGCCGCGGCGACGGTGCTGGCGATCCTCATGGGCCGGGACAAGTCCTTCGCGCAGTACATCATGATCATCCCGGCGATCGACATCCTCGCGCTCGGCTTCTTCCGCGCTGCGACCGGCGGAAACTCGACCATCTTCGCGGCCGCCCTCGTCGTGCCCATCGTGTGGCTCGCCTCGGGCAACGGTCGACGCTTCATCCTCTACGCGACGGCGGGAGTGACGATCGCGCTCGCCCTGCCGTTCCTCGCGGGCGTCGTCGAACCCGCGTCTGCCTCCGATATCGCGCGCGGCATCTACTCGCCGTTCGCGTTCACGATCGCCGCAGCGATTGTCAACGAACTCGCCCGACAGGGCCGCGAGCAGATCAAGGAGATCCGGCAACTCGCCGACGACAAGGAGAAGATGCTGCAGCGCACCGTCGAGTACGCGGCGCAGCTTCAGGAGAGCGAAGCCAAGTACCGTCAGGCGGATCGCATGTTCCGTGGCGTGTGGGCGGCCGTCACCGAGCAGTCCGTGATCGGCACCGATATCGAGGGCCTCATCGACGCCTGGAACCCGGGGGCGACGAAACTGCTCGGGCCGACCGCCGAGCAGGCCGAGGATCGCATGCACATCTTCGACTTCCATGTGCCCGAGGAGCTCGAGGCGTACGCGAAGGAACTCAACTATCCGCCCGGTGCGACCGTGCTCAACCCGGGCTTCTCCGCTCTCGTCGAGAATGCGCGCCTCGGCAAGCCCGAGAGTCGCGAGTGGACGTATGTGCGTGACGACGGCAGCCAGGTGCCCGTGCAGCTGTCCGTCACGAGGCGCGTCAGCGACGACGGCGAGACCACTGGTTACCTCTTCGTCGCTGCGGACGTCACTCAAGCCCGCGAGGTCGCCCGGCTCAAGGATGAGTTCGTGGGGCTCATCTCGCACGAGCTGCGCACGCCCCTCAGCTCGATCCTCGGCTACCTCGAACTCATGCGCGACGACGACGCGCACCCGCTCTCGGAGGAGCAACTTCAATACCTCTCGGTCGCCGAGCGAAACGCGCACCGACTGCTCCGGCTGGTCGGCGATCTGCTGTTCACGGCACAGGTCGAGTCGGGGCGCTTCCCGCTCGACACCCGCGGCGTGTCGCTTGAGACGATCGTGCATGCCTCCATCGAGTCGGCGCGCCCGCTCGCCGATCAGGCGGGCATCGAACTCATCGAGCAGTCGGCCGCGCACACGCCGCACGTCAACGGTGATCCGCTGCGGCTCGGCCAGGCGATCGACAACCTCATCTCCAACGCCATCAAGTTCACGCCGCGCGGTGGTCGCGTGACCGTCTCCCTGTCGGCAACGGGCGGTGCCGCCGAAGTGGCCGTCGCCGACACCGGGCTCGGCATCGCGGCGGACGAGCTCGAGCACCTCTTCTCCCGGTTCTTCCGCGCGAGCACGGCGACCCGCAATGCGGTGCCCGGTGTCGGCCTCGGCCTGACGATCACGAAAGCGATCGTCACCGCGCACGGCGGGGAGATGGATGTGACGAGCCAGGAGGGGGTGGGCACGCGCTTCAGCATGCGCATCCCGCTGGCTCCGGTGCTGACCCCTTAGCGCGAGCGTTCGTCGCGCAGGCCGGCCAGTTGGGCGGCGGCACGCTCGAGCACCTCGCGGCGCTTGCAGAACGCAAAGCGCACGAGGGTGCGGTAGGGGGCGGGATCGCGCACGAACGCCGTCACCGGCACGGCCACGACGCCGGCGCGAGCGGGAAGCTCCCGGCAGAACGCGGCGGCGTCCGTCACCCCGAGCGGGGCCGCGTCGGCGATGACGAAGTAGCCGGCCCGCGACGGACGAACTTCGAAGCCCGCAGCCGTCAGGCCCGCCCCGAGCAGCGCGCACCGCTCACCGAGCGACGCCGCGGCCGCCGCGAACACTTCGTCCGGCAGTCCCAGGCCCACCGCGATCGCCGGCTGGAACGGTCCGCCGTTGACGTAGGTCAGGTACTGCTTGACGGCGACGACGGGCTGCACGAGCCGCTCGGGCGCGACGATCCAGCCGATCTTCCACCCGGTGGTGCTGAACGTCTTGCCTCCGCTTCCGATCGTGATGGTGCGCTCCCACGCTCCGGGAAGGGATGAGACCGGCACATGCTCCCCGTCGAAGACGAGATGCTCGTACACCTCGTCGGTGACGATGAGTGCGTCGTGCCGATGGGCGAGCGCGACGATCGACTCGAGCACGGCGCGGGCGAACACGGCGCCGGTGGGATTGTGCGGCGTGTTGACGAGCACGAGCCGGGTGCGATCAGTGATCGCCTCGTGCAGACGGTCGAGATCCGGCTGTCCTGCGGAGGTCAGGGGCACGGTCACGAGGCGCGCACCGGCAAGCGCCGCGAGGGCGGCATAGGCGTCGTAGTAGGGCTCGACGACCACGACGTCGTCGCCGGGCTCCACAAGCGCCAGCACGGTCGCCGCGAGCGCCTCCGTCGCGCCGGCCGTGACGAGCACGTGCCGGTCGGGATCCACGTCGATTCCGTAGAAGCGCTTCTGGTGCGCGGCGATGGCTTCCCGCAGCACTGCCATCCCGATGCCCGGCGGGTACTGGTTCATGCCGTCGGCGATCGCTGCGCGGGCGGCCTCGAGTACGACGGCAGGTCCGTCCTCGTCAGGGAAGCCCTGCCCGAGGTTGATCGCCCCGGTCGCCGAGGCGAGTGCGGACATCTCGGCGAAGATCGTGGAACGCACGACCCCGTCGTCACCCAGCAGGCCTGCGCCGCGCGCCGCCGCCTGCCACCGACCCCGCTCCGCCATAGGCTGCGAGCCTATCGCGTCGATGTGCTCCGTTGGAGGGGGCAGAATCGGTAGCGCGTTCGCAGTGCGTCCATAACGAACATTCAGCTTGGCGCGCGAGCCTGGCGTTGTCGTGAAAGGAGCACCACCGCACATGTCTCACCTCCCCGAAGACGGCGTTCCCGAGGCCGGCGCCGCGCACAACGCCGAGACCGCCCCGTCCGCAGCCGCCCCCAATCCCGCCCCCACTGAGGCCCCCACTCCCGCCCCCGCCGCTGGGTCCGCGACGTCGACCGACGTTCCTGACGGCGCCCCGATCGACCCGACGGCCCACCCCGCGCTGGCGCGGCCGGCCCGCACGGGTCTGGCCGCCGCGATCGCCGCCTCGCTCGCGGTCGGCGCTGTCCTCGGCGGTGTCGCCGGCGGCGGCGTCGCCTACTGGGCGACCTCGCAGAACGCCACCACCCCCGCCGCCCCCACCGGAGCCGGCACCATCACCGTCAACGACCGAGATGACGCGACCCTCATCACCGCCGTCGCCAACGCTGCCATGCCGTCCGTCGTCACCATCTCGGTGACCGGGGAGGCCGGCGGCGGCACCGGCTCGGGCGTGATCCTCAGCGAGGACGGATACATCGTCACGAACGCCCACGTCGTCACGCTCGACGGCGCGACCGCGCAGCCGCAGCTTCGCGTGCAGACCTCCGACGGCCGCCTCCTCGACGCGACCGTCATCGGTATCGATCCCATCTACGACCTCGCCGTCATCAAGGTCGAGGCGGACGGGCTCAGCCCCATCGAGTTCGCCGACTCCGGGGACCTCAATGTCGGCGACACGGCCATCGCGATCGGCGCTCCGCTCGGGCTCGCCGGCACCGTCACCAACGGCATCGTCAGTGCACTCAACCGCAGCATCACGGTCGCCTCGTCCGCGGTGCCCGACCAGGGTGACTCGACGGCCCCCGACGGCCAGTCGCCGTTCGACTTCTGGAACTTCGACATGGGTGAGGACGCGCCGACCCCGACGGCCTCCTCGACGATCTCGCTCTCCGTCATCCAGACCGATGCCGCCATCAACCCGGGCAACTCCGGCGGCGCGCTTCTCGACGCAGACGGGCGTCTCATCGGCATCAACGTCGCGATCGCCTCCGCGGGATCCTCGCAGGGCCAGGCGGGAAGCATCGGCGTCGGATTCGCCATCCCGTCGACGATCGCGCAGCGCGTCATTGCCGAACTCATCGAGAGCGGCACCGCGACGCACGGCTTGCTCGGCGCGACCGTGTCCGACGTGCAGCAGGACGAGAACCAGACCGACGCCCAGGTCGTCGGTGCCAGCATCGTGGAGCTGACCCCGGGCGGTGCCGCCGAGCGGGGCGGCTTGCAGCCCGGCGATATCGTCACCGCGATCAACGGACTGCCGGTCACCAACCGCACCGATCTGACCGCCCAGGTCCGCGCGCTCGCCGCCGGATCCGACGCGACCCTCACGTACGTGCGCGACGGTCAGGAACGCACGACCGACGTCACGCTCGGCGCGCTCCAGTAGCGGCCGGTGCGGAGTCCTCGGCGGTAGGCTGGGCCGAAGCCCGACCGACCGCCGAGGACCACATGACACTGCAGTCCGATCCGACCCCCGGTGTGTCCTACGTCATGCCCGTGCTCAACGAGGTCGAGCACGTCGAGGCGGCCGTGCGCAGCCTGCTCGACCAGGATTACGCGGGCCCCTTCGAGGTGATTCTGGCCCTCGGTCCCAGCATCGACGGAACGACGGAGCTCATCGAGCGGCTCTCCGCCGAGGATCCGCGCATCCAGGGCATCACCAACGAGGTCGGGTCCACCCCCAGCGGCCTCAATGTCGCCATCCGGGCGTCGCGGTATCCCGTCGTCATCCGAGTGGATGCTCATTCGGCACTGCCGCGCGACTACACGCGCATCGCCGTGCGGACGCTTCAGGAGACAGGCGCCGACAACGTCGGCGGCATCATGCGGGCCGTCGGCCGCACCCCGTTCGAGAAGGCCGTCGCGCACGCGTACGGGTCGCGCGAAGGCCTCGGCGGCACCCAGCATCATGTGGGCGGCAAGGCGGGACCGGCCGAAACCGCCTACCTCGGCGTGTTCAGCCGAGACCGCCTCATCGAGGTCGGCCTGTTCAACGAAGAGATCAAGCGCGGGCAGGACTGGGAGCTCAATCGTCGCCTTCGCGCGACGGGCGGCACGGTCTGGTTCACGCCCGAGCTCGAGGTCGTCTACCGGCCGCGATCGTCGTTGCGCCGCCTCATCCGTCAGTTCGTGGCCACCGGGATCTGGCGCGGAGAACTGGCTCGCCGCTTCGGCAGCGCCAACTCGCTGCGCTACTTCGTGCCGCCTGTGGCGGTGCTCGGGATCGTGCTCGGGTTCATCCTCGGCATCGTGGGACTGGCAACGGGGGTGTGGTGGCTCGCCCTCGCCCTCATCGCGCCCGCCGCGTACCTCGCGCTCGTCGTCGTCGCCTCCGTTGTCGCCGCCCGCGAGGGGCTACGCACGGGGCTGTGGTATCTCGTAGTGTTGCCGTGCATCCATTTCGGCTGGGGCACCGGGTTCGTCCTCGGCTTCCTCGGGATCACGAAGAACATCACGCAGTACACGGGAAGGTGACCGTGGCCGAGGCCAGACCGACCTCCATCGCACAGTTGCGGGAGGTCACTCAGCCGCCCGAGGTGCGCCTGAGGGCCAACGCCGAGCACTGGACGGCGTCCCTGTATCTGCGCGACCTGTCGCCCTACCTGACGTGGCTGCTGCTGCGCACGAGCATCAGCGCCAACGGCGTGACCGGTCTCATGATCCTTGTCGGATGGGCGACGGCAGCGGCCCTCCTCATCCCGGGCATCGCGGGTGCGGCGCTCGCGCTCGTGCTCGGGCAACTCCAGATGCTCGTCGACTGCAGCGACGGCGAGGTCGCGCGTTGGCGCAACTCCCGTTCGCCCGCGGGCGTGTTCCTCGACAAGGTGGGCCACTACACGACCGAGGCGCTCATCCCTGTCGTGCTCGGCATCCGCGCCGCGGGCTGGCCGCTCGAGTTCCCCGCCGACTTCGCGTGGACGACGGCCGGGTTCGCTCTTGCCCTCGTGATCGTGCTCAACAAGGCCCTCAACGACATGGTTCACGTTGCCCGCGCCAACGCGGGACTGCCGAAGCTCAGCGACCGGCGCGATGAGGCAGTGCCCAGTCAGGCGCTTGTGGCCCGATTGCGCCGCGCCGCCAAGTTCGTGCCCTTCCATCGGCTGTACCACTCGGTCGAGTTGACGATGCTGATCTTCGCTGCGGCGATCGTCGGACTGTTCCTGCCCAACCCGCTCGTGGCCGATCGCGTGCTGCTGCTCGCGCTTCTGCCGCTTGCGGTGCTCGCCCTCGCGGGCCACTTCGTCGCGATCATCGCGTCGAAGCGGGTGCGGGCGTGAGCGGGGGAGCCCTTCCCCGCATTGGAGTCGTCTCTCTCACGCAGGGGAAGCGGCCCGACGATCTTGCTCGCGGGCTGGCGAGCCTGACCGCACAGCACGGCGTCGATCTCGACATCATCGTCGTCGGCAACGGATGGAATCCGGTCGGTCTGCCGAGCGGTGTTCGCGGGCTCGGTCTCACGGAGAACCTCGGCATCCCGGCCGGCCGCAACCGCGGTGCCGATGCCGTCACCGGGGACTACATCTTCTTCCTCGACGATGACGCGAGCCTGCCCTCGACGACGTTCCTCGCCGACGCGGTCGCGATGCTCCGATCCGATCCGTCGATCGGGCTGCTGCAGCCGCGTGTCGTCGACCCGAGCGGCGCCGTCAACCCGCGACGCTGGGTGCCGCGCATCCGCAAGGGCGATCCGACCCGGTCGAGCGCCGTGTTCTCGGTCTGGGAGGGCGCGACGCTGCTGCCGCGCGACGTGTTCGACGCGACCGGTGGATGGGGGGACCCGTACTTCTATGCGCACGAAGGCATCGAGCTCGCCTGGCGCGTGTGGGACACCGGTCGACGCGCCTACTACGCCGGCGACCTCGTTGCTCACCACCCCGCGATCGAACCCACTCGTCACGAGTACTACTACCGGCTGAACGCCCGCAATCGCGTCTGGCTGGCCAAGCGCAACCTGCCCTGGATTCTCGCGCCCCTGTACGTGGCTTCGTGGACGGGCATCCAGATCCTGCGGTGGGCTCGTCGACCGGCGGCACTGCGCGCCTGGTTCGGCGGCTGGGCCGAAGGATGGCGACGCGCGCCCGGCGGTCGTCGCCGCATCAGATGGGTAACGGTGTGGCGGATGACGATCGCCGGTCGCCCCCCGCTGGTGTAATGGAACAGGGGCTTGCCGAGGAGGTTTCGTGCCGCTGCTTCATGACATCCGCACTGCGCGCAATGTGCTGCGCTCGCTTCTGAGGTCGCGCCGGAACCGGCACGCGGTCGCGCGCGAGGCGGCGGCGCACCCGCTGCCCGAACCCGGCACGATCCGCATTGCCGTGTACTTCGCCGACGCGAAAGTCAACCTGTATCAGGTGCGGCAGTGGTACGCGCCGCTGAAGGAGATCGCGCGCGACTGGCCGGTCGCGATCATCTCGCGCAGCCCAAGCGCGGTGCTCGCGCTGTGGAAGGAGTCCCCGGTGCCGGCCGTCTACCTGCGCCGGGTGGCCGACCTCGAGGCCTTCGTGGCCAGCCAGGATCTGCGTCTTGTGTTCTACGTCAACCAGAACGCCCGCAACTTCCAGATGTTCCGGTACGGGCGCATGTGGCACGTGTTCATCAACCACGGCGAGTCCGACAAGATGTACATGACGACCAACCAGTTCAAGGCCTACGACTACAGCTTGGTCGCCGGCGACGCGGCGATCGACCGGCTCTCGCACCGGCTCTGGAACTTCGACCTCGATCGGCGCGTGATTCCCATCGGCCGCCCCCAGGCCGACCACTTCGCGGGGGAGGTGCCCTACCCGGCGGATGATCGCACGGTCGTGCTCTACGCCCCGACATGGGAGGGTGACCGCGCGGCGGCAGCCTACGGATCGATCGCCTCGCACGGCGTCGCGATCGTGTCCGCGCTGCTGGCCACGGGCCGGCACCGGGTGGTCTATCGGCCGCACCCGCGCAGTGGTGTGCTCGATCGCGAGTATCGCGCCGCCAACGAGGCGATCATCTCGGCGATCGCGGCGGCGAATGCGGCCGATCCGACAGCCCACCACGTCTACGACGACGGACCGGCGCTCGGCTGGCAGCTCGCCGCCGCGGATCTGGCGATCACCGACATCTCGGCGATGGTCTACGACCGGCTGGCAACAGGCAAGCCGCTCATCGTCACGCGCCCGGTCGCCGACGGGGCCGAGGTCGACGAGACCGGCTACCTGGGTTCGTGCGAGTGGCTGCGCGTCGAGGATGCGGACGACATCGTCGCCGTCGGCGAGCGTGTCATGAATGATGAGGATGCGCGGGCGCGCTTGGCTTTCTGGGCGCAGCGCCACTTCGGCGACACGACGCCGGGCTCTGCGACAGCGCGCTTCCGCGCGGCCATCGAGCAGCTCATGGCCGAGTGGGAGAAGCACGCGCGCATCCACGAAGGCGACCGCATCTCGAGCGAGTCCGATCCCTTCGACGAGGACGACGACGAGGAGTCACCGCCGTCGGAATGATCGTGCTTGAAAGCACGGGTGCTGCACGCTCTGGTTGAATGCGAGTGGGGCAAGTAGCAATGAGTCATGCCTCAGTACCTGTCGGAAGCCTCACGCATTCTCGGCGAGAGGATCCGGCAGCGCCGCCTCGAGTTCGCGATCAGCCAGGACGATGTGGCCAACCTCGCGGGGATGAACGTCTCCAACTACGGCAAGATCGAGCGCGGCCTGTCCAACCCGACCTTTCACACGATCGTGCGCATCGCGGCCGTGCTCGGCGTGGACCCGGCGCGGCTGGTGGAGGGACTCGACGACTCCACCCTTCCGCCGACGGTGGAGACGTTCACGGCCCGCGACTTCGTGCACGAGCGCACCACCCGCAGCAGGCCGTAGCGACGCTAGAAGGACACCCGCCACAGGTACTCGACGCCGTCGGGGCGGAACCACCGCACCACGAGGATGGTGTCGCGCGCCAGGTTCCGGCCCGCGATGTCCACCTCGAGCGCATCCCCCGGAGCGAGGCTCACGGGGGCGTTGGCGGCCATCACGCCAGACCCGTGGAGGGTGAGTGAGACACCTGTGAGCGGCTCGGCGCTGACGTTCGTGAACCGGTAGAGCGTCGCCGGCCCGCGCTCGAGCTCGAAGGGCACTCGGTAGGCAACAGGTCGGCGCATGCCCCCCACCGTAAGCCGCCCATGCGACCACTGTGGAGGATCATCCCCCGATACCGCAGGCGAAGGAGATCATGCGGTGTCCGGCCACAGACGCACGACTCTCGGCTCAGACCGGATAGTCGGCGTTGTAGCGCGACAGCACCTCGTCGATGGGGCCGTCGAAGACCAGGGCGCCCTTGTCGAGGTACAGTCCGCGCTCGCAGAAGCGTCGCAGATCCTTCTCGTTGTGCGACACGAAGAACAGCGTGCGCCCTCCGGCGAGGAGTTCCTCGATGCGCCGGTAGCACTTGTCGCGGAAGGCCTTGTCGCCCACCGCGAGCACCTCATCGACGAGGATGATCGGCTCTTCCAGCCGGGAGATCACCGCGAAGGCGATGCGCACCTTCATGCCGCTGGAGAGGTGCTTGTACGGGGTGTCGACGAAATCGCCGATCTCGGCGAAGTCGAGAATCTCGTCGAACCGCTCGTCGATCTCGCGCCGCGTCATGCCGTGCAATCCGGCGGTCAGGTAGACGTTGTCGCGCACGGTGAGGTCGTCGACGAACCCGCCCGTGATCTCGATGAGCGGCGCAACCCCGCCGTCGACGCTCACGCGGCCCTCGTCGGGCAGCACGACTTGAGCGACGAGCTTGAGGAGCGTCGACTTGCCTTGACCGTTGCGGCCGACGACGCCGATCGACTCGCCCGGCCGAACCTGGAACGACACATCGCGCAGGGCCCAGAACTCGTCGGGGCGTGTGCGCCGCCGGCGACCCGAGAACAGGTCCTTGAACGTGCGACGACCGCGGCGGTTGCGGCGGAAGCGGATACCGACGCCCGCGACATCGATGACGCTGCCTTCGTCCACTAGATCTCCTTGAGCACGGCACGCTCCGTGCGGGCGAAGACGAGCATTCCGATAGTCAGCAGACCGAGGCTCACAAGCGCGCCGATGCCGACCACGCTCCAGTCGAGCACCTCGGGAAAGAACGCGGCCCGGTAGAGCGAGAAGATGCCGAACAGCGGGTTGGCCGCCGCCCAGGGCTGTAGTTCGGCCGGAAGGTCGCCGAGACCGTAGATGATCGGGCTCGCGTAGAACAGGAATCGCAGCACGAGCTTCGTGGCGCGGTCCAGGTCACGGAAGAAGACGACGAGCGGGGCGACGATGAGTCCCACGCCGAGGGTGAGCACCGCCTGCAACACGATCGCGAGGGGGAACAGCAGAGCCTCGAGGTGCACGGTCGCCCCCGTCGCGATCGCGAAGATCACGAGAACGGGAATGCTCGCCACGAACTCGATCCCCTTGGACAGCACGAGCCGGGCGACCCAGATGGTGCGCGGGATCTTGGTCGACCGGATGAGCTTGGCCTCCCGAAGGAAGGCCCGCGTCGAGTCGGACACCGCCCCGTTGAACCACATCCACGGCAGCAGCGCCGACAGCAGGAAGACGATGTAGGGATCGGTGCCGACTGGCCGCGAGAACACTTGCGTGAAGACGAACCAGTAGATCGCCGCCATCACCAGCGGGTCGAGGATCGACCACAGATAGCCCAGTGCCGAGGTGGAGTACCGCACGCGCAGGTCGCGAACGGTGAGCAGCCACAGCGACCGACGGTAGCGGCCGAACGGCGACCACTCGCGCGCGGGCAGGGCGGTCGAGGACACGCCCCCTATCGTATGCGTCGGGGGCGGGCGATCAGACGAAGAGGTTGGCGCGCTCGAGGTCCTCGGCGAAGTCGATCTCGACCGCGTAGAGGTCCGAGATGTCGACGGGGCGGAACCGCAGGCCGTCCTCTTCGATCGCGAGCTCGATGCCCCGCTCGAAGTAGTCCTGGTCGCCGACGCGCTTGAGCTGGCGCACGAGGGCGGCGCGGTCGTCACGGGCGACGAAGTTGATGCCGACCGCCTCGCCGAGACCACCGGTGAGCGTCTTGGAGAGTCCGGTGATGAAACCGTCGGCGTCGGTCGTGTACTTGACCTCTTCATCCGACACCTTGGCGGTGTTGACGGAGACGAACGACTGGTCGCGCGCGATCATCGCTGCGGCGCGCTCCAGGGCCATCGGGTCGAAGACGACATCGCCGTTCATCCACAGCGTGCCGCCGGATCCCGCCGTCTGAAGGGCGCGCAGCAGGCTCTTGGAGGTGTTCGTCTCGTCGTAGCGCTCGTTGTGCACGAAGGTCGCCTCGGGGAAGGCCTCGATGATGTGCTCGCTCTTGTAGCCGACGACGATCGTCACCTGCGCGGTCTCGCCGAACGCGAAGCGGATGTTGTCGAACTGCTGCTGCATGATCGTGCGGCCGTCGCTGAGTTCCGTGAGCGGCTTCGGCAGCGAACGGCCGAGCCGGCTGCCCATTCCGGCGGCCAGGATGACGATCTGAGTCACGGTGGTCTCCTTGATGCTGTGGTCAGGACGACGAGATTCCGGCGGCTGTTCGCCGGACGTTCACCTCGTTGTCGGGGTCTGGACACACCGTTGTGCTTCATCCACGGTACTGAGCACACCTGAAAGAGACACGGGAATCGCACGGATGTTGCGTATTTGTGATCACTGGAGTGAGGACTCGTCGACGTTCGGAGGGGACTTGGTAGGTTGGGACGGTGGAAAACGCCGACGAGCCCGAGTCCGGGAAGAACCCCGAGAAGACGCCGTCGGCCCGTTCGACCAGCCGGGGCCCGTCTGCGCGCGGTTCCGCCGCGCGGAAACCGGCCGTTGCCGGCAAGCCAGCGGCTCGGAGCAAACCCGCCGCGACGGGCAAGCCATCAGGGGCCCGTAAGCCTGCCGCGACGAAGGCGGCGAGCACTCGCTCCGCCTCCGTCTCCGCGGCCGAGTCCCCCTCCGCCTCCGCCGTCGACATCACGGACGAGAACGTCGAGAGCCCCGAGCAGCCCGAGACTGAGTCGCAGCCCGAATCCGTCGAATCGGTCGATCGAGCGCCGTTTGCCGTGCCGCAACTGTCCGTGCCGAAGATCTCGATGGGGGCGGACCGCCGTGGGCCCGCTCCGGACGCCGACGCCGAGCCGCCGACCGAGCACGGTCAGTCCGACGGAGAGCCGGACGATGTCGAGCACACCGACACCGAGCAGGCCGACACCGAGCAGGCCGACACCGAACAGACGGACAGCGAGCAGACCGACAGCGAGCAGGCCGACACCGAGCAGGCCGACAGCGAGCAGGCCGACAGCGAGCAGGCGGATCACGCCGGTGCCGAGTCGCACGAGCAGTCGGCTGCCGAGCAGACCGACGCCGAGCAGGATGGCGCGGAGCGGACGGGTGCCGCCGAGCCCGAGCAGGCCGGCACCGCGACCGAACCCGGCACCGACCTCGAGGTGGCATCGGGGTCCATCGCACCGCCCGAGTACGAGCCGGTCGCCGGCGCGGACCTGGTGCCGGTCCCTATGCCGTCGGACACCGACGCGATGCTCAGCATCCGCGGGCTCACCAAGCGTTTCGACGACACCGTCGCGGTTCGGGCGATCGACCTCGACGTGCCAGCCGGCAGCATCTTCGGCATCGTCGGGCCGAACGGCGCGGGCAAGACGACGACGCTCTCCATGATCACCGGGCTGCTGCGACCCGATGCAGGCACCGTCACCGTGCACGGCGCCGACGTGTGGGCCGAACCCGTGGCGGCGAAGCGCCAGCTGGGTGTACTGCCCGACCGGTTGCGGTTGTTCGACCGGCTCACCGGCTCGCAACTGCTCTACTACTCGGCCGTGCTCCGGGGGCTCGACGGCCCGGTCGCCAAGCAGCGGGTCGCCGACCTCGCGGCGGTGTTCCGCATCGAGGACGCCCTCGGCCGACTGGTGAGCGACTACTCGACGGGCATGACGAAGAAGGTCGCCCTCGCCGCCGCGATGATCCACGCGCCGCGAATGCTCGTGCTCGACGAACCTTTCGAATCGGTGGACCCTGTCTCCGCCGCCACGGTCATGGGCATCCTGCGCGACTATGTCGCCGCGGGGGGCACCGTTCTGCTCTCCAGTCACAGCATGGCTCTCGTCGAGCGCATCTGCGACCGTGTCGCCGTGATCGTGGACGGGGATGTGCTCGCGGTCGGCTCGATCGACGAGGTGCGTGGCGACGTGTCGCTCGAAGAGCGCTTCGTGCAGCTCGCGGGTTCGACGGCCGAGTTGGAGGGCGTGGAGTGGTTGCACACGTTCTCCGACTGAAGCTCGCCGTACTCGGCAACGCCTTCCGCCGACCCCGGCGGCAGGTGGTCGGGATGACGGTCGCCCTGGTCGGCGCGGTCTGGTTCGGAGCCTTCATCGTCATCGTCGTGGGCTCCCTCGGCGCGGTGCCCGCCGACATCGCGCGGGCGATGATCATCGTCATCGGTTCCGTCGTGACACTCGGATTCGTGGTGCTGCCGTTCGCGCTCGGTGCGGACGACCAACTGGATCCGACCCGATTCCGGTGGTTCGCGATCTCGCCGAACCGGCTCGCGCTCGTGCTGGGCATCGGCGCTCTCGTCAGCCTTCCCGTCGTGGGGGTGGCCGCGCTGTCGGTCGCGCAGGCCGCCGCCCTCGGGCGCAGCGGTCCGAGCATCATCGCCGGGGTCCTCAGCATCCCCCTCATCCTGGCCACGTGTGTGCTCTTCGGCCGGGTGAGCGCGGCCACGGCCGCCCACCTGCTCTGGACCCGTCGAGCACGAGACCTGGCCGGTGTCGTCGTGCTCGGGGTGGTCGCCGCGCTCGCGGCACTCGGTGCGCTCCTGGCGACGCTCGACTGGGACAGCCATGCGATGCCGATCGTTCGGCGAATCGCCGCCGTGCTCACGTGGACGCCGCTCGGCGCCGTGTGGAGCATCCCCGCCGACGCGGCCGATGGTCGCGCAGGGGAGGCGTGGGCCAAGGTCGCCATCGCGATCGCCGTGCTCGCGGTGCTCGCGCTCACGTGGCGTCTGCTCGTGGGTTACCTGCTGACCTCGCATCTGCGCACCGAAAGCCAGCGTCGCTACTGGGGGCTCGGCTGGTTCGAGCGTGTTCCCGCGACCGCGTTCGGCGTGATCGCTGCCCGCAGCCTCGCGTATTGGGGCCGTGACGGCCGATACCTCGTCACGCTCGCGGTCGTGCCCATCGTGCCCGTGCTCGTGGCACTCGCGCTTGTCGTGGCGGGAGTGCCCGCGGCGGCGGTGGCGTGGATTCCCTTGCCCGTGATGTGCCTGTTCCTCGGCTGGTCCGTGCACAACGACCTGGCGCAGGACTCGTCGGCCTTCTGGCTCCATCTGTCGACGAGCACCTCGGGCGTGGCGGACCGACTCGGCCGCACCATCCCGCCGTTGCTCATCGGTGCGCCCCTGATCGTCGTCGGCAGCCTCGTGACGGGGCTTCTCGTCGGTGACCTCGTCGTCGCGCTTCCCGTGGCCGGCATCGCGGTGTGCGCGTTGCTGAGCGCCCTCGGGGTGTCCAGTGTGAGCTCGGTGCTCGCGCCCTACCCGACGGTCCACCCCGGCGACAGCCCGTTCGTGCAACCGCAGACGGCCGGGTCGGGTGGCTCGCTCGCGCAGACGATCTCATTCGCCTTGCCGATCCTCCTGACCGCGCCCGTCGTGTGGTTCGCCGTTGCGGCGCACGGCACGATCGGGGGAGCGTGGGCGGCGTTCGGCATCGGGGCGGCGGCGGGCACCGCAGTGCTCGCGGGCGGGGTCGCGTGGGGTGGTGCGGTGGTCAACCGGCGCTCGCCGGAACTGCTCGAATTCACGCTCCAGAGTTGACCTGACACCTCGACGTAGGATGAACGTCATGGCGGACACGGATCACACCGGGGGCGGGACCGACACGCTCGATCGCGAGCTCCAGGAGCTGCTCTCCCGAGAACTCGTCGAAGAAGGCGACCACGAGCGGTTCGCCCACTACGCGCCCAAGAACGCGATCATGGAGTCGGCACTGACCGGCAAGCCGGTGCGTGCGCTGTGCGGGAAGCTGTGGGTGCCGGGCCGGGACCCCGAGAAGTTCCCGGTCTGCCCGACCTGCAAAGAGATCTACGAGACGCTCGCCTGAGCGCGGCGCTGCTCGACGCGGTCGGCCACTACGCGTAGACCGTGGGGATCGCCGGGTCGCCGCGCCCCAGTCGCAGCGCATCCACGGGAAGTTCCGCGAGCGCCAACGCGGCGTGCTCTCGCGCGAGTGCGACGCCCTCCGGACCGCGCCAGCGCGGGTCGATCTCGCCCGCGCGGATGAGCGGCACCTGGAGTTCGCGTCCCTCATGGTCGGCGGGCACATCCTCGAGGTAGAGCGTCTCCGCCGTCGCCACCCCGTTCGAGACGGAGCGCACGGCGGTCTTGCGGCCCCCGACGGTGGCTTTCGCCGCCGACTTCTTCGCCACCGGGATCCAGTCGCCCCCCGCATCGCGGTGCGCGACGAGCTTGTAGACGAAGCCGCACGCGGGATGCCCGGACCCGGTGACCACAGACGTGCCCACGCCGTACGAGTCGACGGGAGCGGCTCGGAGCGCGGCGATCGTGAACTCGTCGAGGTCGTTCGTAACGGTGATGCGCGTCGACGTCGCTCCGAGCGCGTCGAGTTGCGCGCGCACGGCCGCGACCTGCACGGGAAGATCCCCGGAATCGATCCGCACCGCGCCGAGCTGGGTTCCTGCGGCGGCGACCGCCCGTTCCACGCCCGTCGCGATGTCGTAGGTGTCCACGAGCAGGGTCGTGCCGGGCCCGAGCGCGGCGACCTGGGCGGCGAACGCCTCCTCCTCGCTGTCGTGCAGCAGAGTGAACGAGTGCGCTGCCGTTCCCATCGTCGGAACGCCCCACCGGCGACCCGCCTCCACGTTGCTGCTCGCCGCGAAGCCCGCGATGTAGGCGGCCCGCGCCGCCGCGACCGCCGAGCGCTCGTTCGTGCGGCGCGAGCCCATCTCCGCGAGCGGTCGGCCTTCGGCGGCGGTGACCATGCGTGCGGCGGCCGATGCGACCGCACTGTCGTAGTTGAGCACGCTCAGCGCGATCGTCTCCAGCAGCACCGCTTCAGCAAAGGTGCCTTCGACGACGAGAAGCGGGGAACCGGGAAAGAAGGTCTCGCCCTCGCGGTATCCCCACACGGTGCCCCGGAAGCGGAAGTCGGCGAGCCAGTCGAGAGCCTCGGGGCGGACGACCGCATTCTCGGCCAAGAAGGCCAGTTCGTCGTCGCCGAAGCGGAACGACTCGATCGCGTCGAGCAGGCGGCCCGTGCCGGCGACCATCCCGTACCGGCGGCCCTCGGGGAGGCGGCGGGTGAACACCTCGAAGACGCACTCGCGATCGTGCATGCCGCTGCCGAGGGCGGCGTCGATCATCGTCAGTTCGTAGCGGTCGGTCAGCAGGGCGGTTCCCACGGCCCAAGGATAGGCTTTCGAGCGTGAGTGACGCGCCGATCGGGGTTTTCGACAGCGGTGTCGGGGGACTCACCGTGGCGCGGGCGATCATCGACCAACTGCCACACGAGTCGGTGCTCTACGTGGGCGACACGGCGCATTCGCCCTACGGCCCCAAGCCGATCGCCCACGTGCGCGAGTACGCGCTCGCCGTGATGGACGATTTGGTCGCGCAGGGCGTCAAGCTGCTCGTGATCGCCTGCAACACCGCCTCCGCCGCGGTGCTCCGCGACGCGCGTGAGCGATACACGGAGGGGCTCGGCGTGCCCGTCGTCGAAGTCATTCAGCCCGCGGTGCGCGCGGCGGTGCGTCAGACCCGCAATCGGCGGGTCGGGGTGATCGGCACCGAAGGCACCATCAAGTCGCGGGCGTATGAGGATGCGTTCGCCGCGGCATCCGACCTGGAACTGTTCACGCGCGCGTGCCCGCGGTTCGTCGAGTTCGTCGAGGCCGGCGTGACGAGCGGCGACGAACTGTTCGCGGTCGCGGAGGAGTACCTCGCGCCGCTGCGCGCGGCGGACGTCGATACGCTCGTGCTCGGCTGCACGCACTACCCGCTCATGTCGGCGGCGATCCAGTACGTCGTGGGGGAGTCGGTGACCCTCGTGTCGAGCGCCGACGAGACCGCGTTCGACGTGTATCGCACGCTCGTGCGGCACGGGATCGAAAGACAGGACACCCGGCCGCCCCGCTACGATTTCGAAGCGACCGGACCGGACCGCGAGGCCTTCCGGCGACTCGCCTCCCGCTTCCTCGGACCCGAGGTCGTGCACGTCGAGACATTCGACACGGGTGCCATCGCCCTACCCCGACAGGAGAGACCATGACGAGAAGCGACGGCCGTGCGCCCGAGGAGCTGCGCCCCGTGACGATCGAGCGCGGGTGGAGTGAGCAGGCCGAGGGCAGCGCGCTCATCTCCTTCGGTCGCACGAAGGTGCTCTGCACGGCGAGCTTCACCAACGGCGTGCCGCGGTGGCTCACCGGCAAGGGCAAGGGCTGGGTGACGGCGGAGTACGCGATGATCCCGCGGTCGACGAACGAGCGCATGGATCGGGAGTCGGTGAAGGGGCGCATCGGCGGGCGAACCCACGAGATCTCGCGTCTGATCGGCCGCAGCCTGCGCGCGGTCGTGGACACGAAGGCGCTCGGCGAGAACACCATCGTCATCGACTGCGACGTGCTGCAGGCCGACGGCGGAACCCGCACGGCCGCGATCACGGGTGCCTACGTCGCGCTCGCCGACGCGATCGAGTGGGGTCGCGCACAAGGCTTCATCGGCAAGAACGCGAAGGCGCTCATCGACTCCGTGTCGGCGGTGAGCGTCGGGATCATCGATGGCGAGCCGATGCTCGACCTCGCCTACGTCGAAGACGTGCGGGCCGAGACCGACATGAACGTGGTCGTGACCGGGCGCGGTCTGTTCGTCGAAGTGCAGGGCACCGCGGAGGGTGCGCCGTTCGATCGCCGGGAACTCGACTCGCTTCTCGACCTCGCTCTCGCGGGCACGACGACGTTGGCGCATCATCAGACCGCTGCGCTCGCCGAAGCCACCGAGTCCACCGAATCCTGACGTCGAACAGGCACCGCCGCGCACCTCGGGAGGACGCACATGGAACCACGGCGCATCGTGCTCGCCACGCACAACGCCCACAAGGTCGTCGAGCTGACCGCGATCCTCGGCCCCGCGCTCGACGGTCTCGAGCTCGTCAGCTACGACGGTCCTGAGCCCGTCGAGGACGGCGAGACGTTCGCGGAGAATGCCCTCATCAAGGCGCGGGCCGCGGCCGCGTTCACCGGTCTTCCGGCGCTCGCGGACGATTCGGGCATCTGCGTCGACGCCCTGGGTGGCGCACCCGGCATCCACTCCGCGCGCTACGCAGGGACGCGCGTAGATGCGGATAACGTCGCGCACCTGCTCGCCAACCTCGCCGGGGTGCAGAACCGCGACGCGCACTTCGCGTGTGCGGCCGCGTTCGTCGACGGCGGGCACGAGCACGTGGTCGTCGCCGAGTGGCCCGGATCGGTGCTCGAGGAGCCGGTCGGCGCGGGCGGATTCGGCTACGACCCGGTGTTCAAACCGACCGGGTTGTCGGTGAGCGCCGCCGAACTGCGACCCGATGAGAAGAACGCGATGAGCCACCGCGCGCAGGCGTTCCGGCTGCTCATGCCCCACGTGCGGGAGCACCTCCTCGACTGACTTTTCGGTGCTCCGAAATCCCACTACAGTTTCGGTATGCCGAAAACTCCAGTGTCGGAGCGGTCCACCACACGAGCCACGCTCGTACTGCTCGGCCCCGCATTCGTCGCGGCCATCGCCTACGTCGATCCCGGCAACGTCGCTGCCAACCTGACGGCCGGTGCTCGCTACGGGTACCTGCTGCTGTGGGTGCTCGTCGTCGCCAACCTCATCGCCGTGCTCGTGCAGTACCAGTCCGCGAAGGTCGGCCTGGTCACCGGCCAAAGCCTCCCCGAGATCCTCGGCGAGCGGCTGCCGACCTGGGGCCGACGTCTCTACTGGGTGCAGGCCGAACTCGTTGCGGCCGCGACCGACATCGCCGAAGTGCTCGGAGGGGCGATCGCGCTCTACCTGCTCTTCGGCGTTCCGTTGCCGATCGGCGGACTCATCGTGGGCGTCGCGTCCATGCTGCTGCTCAGCCTCCAGTCACGCCGCGGCCAGCGCACCTTCGAGGCGATCATCATGACTTTGCTCGGCGTGATCGTCGTCGGGTTCATGACCGGCCTGTTCTTCTCCGGTCTCGACCCCGTCGCAACCCTCGGCGGACTCGTGCCGCGATTCGCCGGCGCGGATTCGGTGCTGCTGGCCACGAGCATGCTCGGGGCGACCGTGATGCCCCACGTGATCTACCTGCACTCGGCGCTCGCTCGCGACCGGCACGGTGCCGGCGGCGACGCTCCCCGCATCCGGCTGCTGCTGCGCGCGACCCGCTGGGATGTCGGCAGCGCCCTGCTCATCGCGGGAGCCGTCAACATCGGCATGCTGCTGCTGGCCGCTTCCGCGCTCCGCGGCCTCGACGGCACCGACACGATCGAAGGTGCGCACGCCGCGGTCGTCGCGACGCTCGGTCCCGCGGTGGGGGTGATCTTCGCGGTCGGCCTGCTCGCGTCGGGGCTGGCCTCGACGAGCGTCGGGACCTACGCCGGCTCGGCCATCATGGGGGGACTGCTCAAGGTGCGGGTGCCGTTGCTCGCGCGCCGGATCATCACGCTCGTGCCGGCGATCCTCATCCTCCTCGTCGGCTTCGACCCCACCCAGGCGCTCGTGCTCAGCCAGGTGGTGCTGAGCTTCGGCATTCCGTTCGCCCTCATTCCGCTCGTCGCGATCGCGAGCTCCCGGCGGTACCTCGGCGAGTTCGCCAACGCGGCGTGGTTGCGCTGGGCGGGCTGGGCGTCCGCCGTGCTTATCAGCGCCCTCAACGTGCTGCTCATCGTGCTCGTGGTGTCGGGCGCATGAGCGCGGCGACTGCGGTCGAGGACTACGTCAAGGTCATCTACCAGCACACCGAGTGGCAGGACCGCCCGATCACGCCGTCCGTGCTCGCTGCGCGCCTCGGTCTTGCCGCCTCGTCGGTGACCGAGATGGTCAAGAAGCTCGTCGCTCAAGGCCTCGTGCATCACGAGCCGTACGGGGCGATCGAGCTCACGGCGTCGGGAAGGCAGCTCGCGTTGGCCACGGTCCGCCGCCACCGGCTGATCGAGACGTGGCTCGTGCAGGAGCTCGGCTACCGCTGGGACGAGGTGCATGACGAGGCGGAGGTGCTCGAGCACGCCGTGAGCGCGCGATTCCTCGATGCACTCGACGATCGCCTGGGACGCCCCGGCCGTGACCCGCACGGCGACGTCATCCCCGACCGTGACCTCGTGGTGGAACGCCCCGATGCCGTGCTGCTGCGCGATGCCGAGCAGGGCGGGGTGATCGCGCGGGTCAGCGACCGGGATCCGATGCTGCTGCGCTACTTGGCCGCCGAGCGTCTCACCGTCGGCGCAACGCTCTCCGCGGCGCAGCGGGCGACCCTTCCGGAGGATGCCCTCGACGCCGTCTGGGTGCTCAGCAGTCGCAGCTGATCGCACTCACCGGCGAGGTGAGGGCGTCGACCTCTCGGTGCACGTGACCGTCGTCGGTGACGACGGGAAGGCCCTCGCGCGCCCAGTACTCGAAGCCGCCGATCATCTCGCGCACCGGATAGCCGAGCTTGACGAACTCGATCGCCGCCTTCGTGGAGCCGTTGCAGCCGGGCCCCCAGCAGTACACGACGACGGGGGTGCCGGCGGGAATGAGGTCGGCCGCACGTGAGGCGATCGTCGCGGTGGGCAGGTGGAGGGCGCCTTCGGCCCGGCCCTGCGCCCACGCGGCGTCTCCGCGGGTGTCGACGAGCACGAACTCGTCGCCGCGGCCCTGAGCTGCGAGCACGTCGGACGGGTCGGTTTCGTAGCGCAGCTTCGCTTCGAAGTGCGCGAGCGCAGTGGTGTCGGTCATGCTGCGAGGGTACCGGCGCTGCGTATCCGTCTGTCCGCTCCGGGACGAGACTGGCGGGCTCTCGACGAGGGCTGACCGAATCTAGTCGCCGAGGTTCTGGTCGAAGTCCTTGGGGTGGAGGGCGAGACGCTCCGCTTCCTCGTGGCTGACCTGCTCCGCGGCGCGCTTCTTGGCCTTGCGTGAGGACTGCCAGTAGTGGATCGCGGTCGGGATGACCGTCAGCAGCACCGCGGCGATGAGGATGATGTCGATGTACTCGCGCACGAAGTCGCCGAGGATCGGCACGTAGCCCAGCAGGAAGCCGAGGTAGGTCAGGCCGGCGCCCCAGATGAGCGCGCCGATGAGGTTGTAGAGCGAGTACTTGCGGTAATCCATGTGGCCGACACCCGCGGCGACGGGGGCGAAGGTGCGCACGATGGGCACGAAGCGCGCCAGAATGACGGCGAGGCCCCCGAAGCGCTCGAAGAAGCGATTGGTGCGCTTGACGTTCTCGATGGAGAACAGGCCGGTCTCTTTGCGTTCGAAGATGCGCGGCCCGGCCTTATGGCCGATGAGGTATCCGACTTCACCGCCGAGGAAGGCCGCGAGGGCGATGAACAGACACACCCACCAGATGTCGAAGCCGATTCCGGGGTAGAACGCGAGCAGGCCCGTGATGACGAGCAGGGTGTCGCCCGGCAGCAGGAAGCCGACCAGCAGGCCCGTCTCCGCGAACACGATGAAGCACACCACGAGCAGCGCCCACGGGCCGGCGGCTTGGATGATCGTCTCAGGATCCAGGAACGGGATCAGGGCGGTGGGGACCACGGAAATCTCCTGTCGTCGGTTGCCGGTGTCGTCAATCGGCGGCATGCGTTCCTGACAGGGTACCCGGTCGATCCCGCCGAAACGCTGTCATGAGGCGGATTCGGGGGTTGGCTCTACTCAGTGTTGCTATGTACCGGTACCTAGTGTTACTGTCTACCGGTAGTCAGCGTTACTGAGTAGAAGCACACAGGAGGCGGCGGATGCCCAAACAGATCACCGAGATGCTCAAGGGCGTGCTCGAAGGCATCGTGCTCGCGATCCTCGCTGCGGGCGCGGCGCACGGTTACGACATCACCGCGCGGCTGCGCGATCAGGGCTTCACCGACATCGCCGAAGGCACCGTCTACGCGCTGCTCGTGCGCATCGAACAGCGCGGGCTCGTCGACGTCGAGAAGGTGCCCTCCGAGAAAGGGCCGCCGCGCAAGGTGTACTCGCTCAACGACCGGGGTCGCACGTACCTCGACGAGTTCTGGAGCACGTGGGGCTTCCTCGTGGAACGCCTCGACCAGCTCCGCCAACAGGAAGGACAATGACCATGAAGATCTCGGAGCTCGCCGCCAAGCTCGTCGGCGAGAAGAAACGCTGGCGGGCGTATAAGAAGCGCTCGCGCCAGTTGCCGGGTCCCTACCGCACCGCGATCGACGCCATCGAGCGCTACATGATGTACGCCGGCGGAGGGCCCAACGACGGCGAACTGGCCGCCACCATGCTCGAAGACCTCATCGACCTCTTCGAGCAGGCGGTCGCCGAAGGCACGCCCGTGCGCGGAATCGTCGGGGACGACCCCGTCGGCTTCGTCGAGGCCTTCGTTCTCAACTACTCGGACGGCGGCTACGTCGACAAGGAACGCAAGCGGCTGACGGCCGGGATCGAGCGCGCCGAAGCGGAAGAAGGCGAGCGATGAGCGCCGCCACCGCCATCCGGGTTGTCGGACTCGAGAAGTCCTACACCGATGTGCCGGTGCTTCGCGGCGTCGATCTGACCGTTCAACCCGGCACCATCGTCGCGCTGCTCGGCGCGAACGGCGCCGGCAAGACGACGCTCATCCGCATCCTGTCGACGCTCATCAGCGCCGATTCCGGGTCGGCGAGTGTCGCCGGCTACGACGTCGCCGCGAACGCCGGTCAGGTTCGTGCCGCGATCAGCCTCACCGGTCAGTTCGCGGCCGTCGACGACCAGCTCACCGGCCGCGAGAACCTCGTGCTCATCGCTCGCCTGCGTCATCAGGCAGAGCCAGGTCGCGTCGCCGACGATCTGCTCGAGCGCTTCACGCTCACGGAGGCGGGTGGCCGCCGTGTGGCCACCTACTCGGGCGGTATGCGTCGCCGGCTCGACATCGCGATGAGCCTCATCGGCGAGCCCTCCGTGGTGTTCCTCGACGAACCCACCACGGGGCTCGACCCGCAGGGGCGCCTCGAAGTGTGGGGCGCAGTGAGGGAACTCGCCGGGCATGGCACCACCGTGCTGCTCACCACGCAGTACCTCGAGGAGGCCGAGCACCTCGCCGACCGGATCGCGATCCTGCATCGCGGCCGGATCATCGCCGACGACACCCTCGACGAACTGAAGAAGCTGCTCCCCGCGGCAACCGTCGAGTACGTCGAGAAGCAGCCGAGTCTTGAGGAGATCTTCTTCGCGATCACCGGCGAACCGACCGAGGCCGCGGATGCCGCGGCGGACGACACGACGACAGGAGGAACCCCATGACCACGCACGTGATCGGAGATACCGCCGCCCTCACGGGACGATCCCTGCGGCACATCCTGCGCAGCCCCGACACGATCATCACGACCGCGATCATGCCGATCGCCTTCCTGCTGCTGTTCGTGTTCGTGTTCGGCGGGGCCATCGACATCGGACAGGGGGTCGGCGGCGGCTCGTACGTCAACTACCTGCTGCCCGGCATCCTGCTCATCACCGTCGCGTCCGGCATCTCGTACACCGCGTTCCGGCTGTTCCTCGACATGAAGGGCGGAATCGTCGAGCGGTTCCGATCGATGCCGATCGCGCGGTCGTCGGTGCTGTGGGCGCACGTGCTCACCTCGCTCGTGGCCAACGTGGTCTCGCTCGTGATCGTCGTGCTCGCCGCGGTGCTTGTCGGGTTCCGCACGGGCGCCGATCTGCTCGGCTGGCTCGCCGTCGCCGGCATCCTCGTGCTGTTCACGCTCGCGCTCACGTGGCTCGCGGTCATTCCTGGGCTCACGGCCAAGACGGTGGATGGGGCCAGCGCGTTCGCCTACCCGCTCATCTTCCTGCCGTTCCTCAGCTCGGCATTCGTGCCGACCGAGTCGATGCCCGGTCCGGTGCGCTGGTTCGCGGAGAACCAGCCCGTCACTTCGATCGTCAACTCGATCCGGGCCATCTTCGAGCAGCGTCCCGTCGGGGTCGACCTGTGGATCGCACTGGCGTGGTGCGTGGGCTTGCTCGTGGTCGCCTACGCGATCTCGATGTGGCTGTACCGCCGCGCCATCCGCTGACCGGCGCCGCCCGCCCCGCTGCGCTGCGCCTTGCCCAAAATGCGTGCGGAAGAAGGGACTCGACGCCCCATCGGTGCCGCCGCCACGCCGCGTTGCGTCGCGGCGGACTGCGCCGACGGGGACCCCAGCGGGTTCAGCGCCCAACGTTCGTAACGAGTGAAGCCGCCGCCCCTTGCGGGACGACGGCTTCTCTCGTGCGGAAGAAGGGACTCGACGCCCCATCGGTGCCGCCGCCACGCCGCGTCGCGTCGCGGCGGACTGCGCCGGCGGGGACCCCAGCGGGTCAGCGCCCAACGTTCGTAACGAGTGAAGCCGCCGCCCTTGCGGGACGACGGCTTCTCTCGTGCGGAAGAAGGGACTCGAACCCTTACGCCTTTCGGCACAGGAACCTAAATCCTGCGTGTCTACCGGTTTCACCACTCCCGCGTCGTCAGACAGCCTAGAACGTCGCTTGGGCGTGACGTAGGCTCAGAGCATGAGCACCGTGGAGCAGGTCACCGCAGCCGTCACGGACCACCTCGAACGTCGTTGGCTGGTCTGGGCCGTCGGCATCGTCGCCCTCATCGTCGGCATCGTCATCGGCTACGTTCTGCCGAGCGGGGCCCCCGCGCTGGATGCCACATCAAGCATCCTCGGCGGCGGCACCTCGCCGCAGCCGATCCAGGGCGGCCGCTAACCCTCGTGTCCCCACAGGACGCCGCCCGACTTCTCGGTGTTCCCGTGGGTGCCTCCCCTGACGAGGTAGCTCGAGCTTTCCGCTCCCGTGCTCGCGCGGCGCATCCTGACACCGGAGGCGACGGCGAGGAGTTCATCGAACTGCTGCAGGCTCGGGACGCCCTGCTCGCGCACCGCACCCCACCGCCCGCACCGCCGCTGCCCGCCCCCTCGAGCCCTGCACTGCTGGCCGTGTGGATCGGGCTGCTCGTGGTGTCGTCGCTGCTCTCCGCCACAGGGGACATCCACCCGTGGGCACCAGCGGAACCGCTCATTCGATCTGCTGTGCTCATCGGCGGGTTCGCCGTCTACGCGGTCACCGGTGCCCGCCCCTGGATGGTCGTCGCACTCATCGCGCTGGGGGCGACCGCCCTCGTAGCCCTCGTGTTCACCACGATCGGCACCCTGCTCGGCTTGCTCATCGCCGTTCCCGCGGTCTACGGGCTCCTGCTCATGGGGATCCGCCGCGCCCGGTGGCGGGAGCGCTTGCGCCCTGAGCGACCAGCATGAAGTGAGCTCGCCCCACGGCGATGGTCGTCATCACCTGCTGACCACCAGACAGGGCAGGGCCGCCGCCGCGGTCGCATACGACGCCGACTCGGTCATGTCGATCGGGTCGCGGGGATCCGCCGCGTTCGCATCGATCTCTGCCACCAGTAGCAGGACGATCTTCTGATACAGCCCCGCAAGGCCCGCGCACGCGTCGCGCTCGTCGGCTGTGTCGCTCAAAACGGCCGCCGCTTCGGCGAGGTCCGCTCCGCTCGTGTGCAACTGGCTGTTCGTGTCGACGAGGTCCGCCCTCAGCTGGTCGCGCTCCAGCGTCGTCAGCACCAGCGCGATCACGCACCCGAGCAAGGCGAGCACCACGATCGCTACGGCCGCCCACCGCATCCAGCCTCGCGATCGCGGACGTGCCTGGGGCGGCGGCCCCGATGGATGGGATGCGGGGTGGTCGCTCGAGATCTCTGTCGTCGTCATGGCCCCGAACCTAGGGTCGCCCCACCTGCCGGAGGTGGGTGAGGGCACAGGCTGTGGATGGGGCTCCATGTGGAAACCAGCCCATCGCGACCGGAGTTCGGAACGCTACGCGCGCCCTGCTACGCTGGCGCAGCCGCCGGAGTCGATGCGCCCACCGCCCGCGATGTGCACCACCTCATCCATTCGCACAGGGAGCATCATCATGAGTTTCGGCGTGCGCCGCATCTCTTCCGCACCACACTCCGACTGGTTCGTTCGTGCCGGGCTCGGCATGTTCGTGCATTGGGATCACGCCAGTGCCCAAGGCATCGACATCTCGTGGCCGATGCTCGGAGAGTCGGGCAGCCACTTCTTCGCCGGCCGCTACGCCGACCTGACGGTCGCCGACTATCTCGCCAGTGCCGCCGACTTCGACCCCACGAACTGGGACCCGGATGCGCTCGCGGAGCTCGCCGCGGGCAATCACGTCGAGTACGTGGTGTTCACCGCTCGGCACGCGGCCGGGTACGCGATGTACGACTCGGCCGCATCCGACTTCGGCATCATGCACTCGCCGTACGGCCAGGACATCGTCCGCGGGCTGGTGGAGGCCCTCCGCGCCCGCGGCGTGCGGGTCGGCATCTACTACTCGCTATCGGACTGGCGCCACCCCGACTTTCCGCCCTACCGCGACGAGGATCGCCCCTACCGTCGCGAGAAGTGGCCGGAGGCGGCCGACCCGCGTTTCACCGGGCAGCCGGTGGCCACCGACCGTCATCCGCGCAGTTCCCCCGAGCAGTGGCAGCGCTACCGGCGCTACCTGCTCGATCAGCTCACCGAACTGCTCACCCAGTACGGCACGATCGACCTGATCTGGTTCGACTGCGAGTGGGAGCGTTCGCCCGACGAGTGGGGCGTGGACGAGATCAGCGACCTGGTGCGGCGGCTGCAGCCCGAGATCGTGATCAACGATCGGCTGCCTCACCACGGCGATTACGTCACTCCTGAGCGCGGCCTGCCGACGGAGGCACCCACGGAGGCGTGGGAGTTGTGCATGACGATCGGCGACTCGTGGGGGTTCGACCGCCTCGACACGCGCAACAAGAGCGCGCTTCAACTGCTCGAGACGCTCATCATCGCTGCGAGCCGCGGCGGCAACCTGCTGCTCAACACCGGTCCGCGCGGCGACGGGTCGCTCGTCGAGGCTCACGTTGAGCGCTTCGACGCGCTCGGACGCTGGCTGGATGTGCATGGGCAGGCGATTCGCACCGACCTCGTCGTGGAGGGCGTCGACTTCTTCGGCCCGGTGACCGCGCAGGGCCGCACCCTCTACGCGCACCTCATCGCGCGACCGCAGGAGACCATTCGTCTCGGCAATATTCCGATCGACCGGGTGCGGCGCGTGTACCTGGTGAACGGGCAAGCCGAGCTCGGCTACGAGACGTCGGTCGACATCCACGCGGATGTGGCGGGCGGGCAGGAACGGTTCGGCACGCTGCTCGTCCCCGTGCCGGAGCCGTCGGGTGCCCTCGTGGACGTGGTCGCCATCGAGTTCGATGCGGACCTCGCTGACCTTCCGTGACGGTCCCGCTGTGGACAGCGCCCGCCGCCACCGGGGTGCACTGACGACACTGGCCGGGTGACGTCACCCCACACCGCCATCACTGATCGCATCCGGGAGCGCGTGCGCCGCGACGGGGTCGTGCTCGACCAGGGCAGCGCCGCCGACTACGTGCGCGAGGAGGTGCGCCGCTACAGCGAACGCGCCCTCGGCGGGTCGACGCCAATGCTCGCGGATGAGGCGCAGACGGCACGGGAGGTGCTCGCCGCGCTGGTCGGCTTCGGTCCGCTGCAGCCGCTGCTCGACGACCCCGCCATCGAGGAGGTGTGGATCAACGCGCCCGACGAGGTGTTCGTCGCGCGCGCGGGGCGCTCCGAGCGCACCGGCATCCGGCTCGCCGCGGGGGAGACCCGCGACCTGGTCGAGCGGATGCTCGCGTCGACGGGGCGCCGGGTCGACCTGTCCTCGCCGTTCGTGGACGCGTCGCTGCCGGACGGGTCGCGTCTGCACGTGGTCATTCCGGATGTGACGCGCGCCCACTGGGCGGTCAACATCCGCAAGTTCTCGAGTGACGTGCGGGATCTCGGCCGGCTCGTGGAACTGGGCTCACTCACGCGGCACGCCGCCGAGTTCCTCCGGATGGCGATGATCGCCGGCTGCACCGTGATCGTGTCGGGTGCGACGCAGAGCGGCAAGACGACGATGCTGGGCGCCCTGCTCGCGGCCGCCCGCCCCACCGACCGGGTCGTGACCGTGGAGGAGACGTTCGAGCTGGCCATTCCGGGCGGGGACTGGGTGGCGATGCAATGCCGCCAGCCGAGTCTTGAAGGCACCGGGGAGATCACCTTGCGGCGGCTCATCAAGGAGTCGCTGCGCATGCGCCCCGATCGGCTCGTCGTCGGGGAGGTGCGTGAGGCGGAGGCGCTCGACCTGCTCATCGCGCTCAACGCGGGTCTGCCCGGGATGTCGAGCATCCACGCGAACGGGGCGCGGGAGGCGCTCGACAAGCTCGCGACGCTGCCGTTGCTTGCCGGACGCAACATCGACGCGGGATTCATCCTGCCCGCGGTCGCATCATGCGTGGATGTGGTCGTGCACTGCGAGCTGCTGCGTGACGGTCGCCGGCGGGTGCGCGAGATCCACACCCCGTCCGGCGCGGTGGTCGATGGCCGCGTCGACACCGTCGCGGTGTTCGAGAGCCGCTCCGGGATGCTCTCCCCGACGGGACAGGCGCCCGCCCGCCTCGACAAGTTCGTGGCCGCCGGACTCGACCCGCGCATTGTTCTCGGACACGCGGCATGACGTCGACGATGATCGTTGCCGCGCTGCTCGGCTTGCTGCTGGGTGCCGGCGCGCTGCTGATGGCCTCTCCCGTGCTGTGGCCGTCGGGCGTCCGACGCGACGCAGGAGGGCCCGCCCTGATCCGCGACCGCCTCGCACAGGCCGGGCTGGCGCGCGTGTCGCCTGCCACGGTCGGCGCCGTGTGCGCTGCGCTCGGTATCGCTGCGGCCGCAACCGTCAACGCCCTGCTCGGCGTGGCCGCCCTCGCCATTGCCGCGGGTTTGGTCGCGGCGGCGATCCCCGTGTTGGCGGTCTCCGCGCGTGCACGCGCACGCCGCCGAGCGACGCGAGCGGTGTGGCCGGATGTGGTCGATCAGCTCGTGTCGGCGGTGCGGTCGGGCGTTCCGCTACCCGACGCGGTTGCCGCTCTCGCTTCGGTCGGACCGGAGGCGACCCGGTCCGCGTTCGCTGAGTTCGAGCGGTCGTACCGGGCCACCACGAACTTCGGGGTGGCGATCGATGTGCTCAAGGCGCGTCTGGCCGATCCGGTCGGCGACCGCATCCTTGAGACCCTGCGCATGGCGCGAGAGGTGGGCGGCAGCGAACTGACGACAGTGCTGCGGGCGCTCGCGGCGCACTTGAGACAGGAGGCGGCGATCCGCTCGGAGGTGGAGGCGCGACAGTCGTGGGTCGTCAACGCCGCGCGGCTGGGGGTGGCCGCGCCGTGGCTGGTGCTCGTGCTGCTGTCGACCCGTCCGGAGGCGGCCCACGCGTACAACTCACCCGCCGGTGGGGTGCTTGTCGTCGCGGGACTGGTTGTCTCGGTCGTGGCCTACCGGGTGATGGTGCGTCTCGGTCGGCTGCCGGAGGAACCGAGGTGGTTCGCGTGAGTGACAACGTGTGGTGGGCCATCGTCGCCGGTGTCGCCCTGGGCATGGGGTTGTGGCTGCTGGTGAGCATGCTGCCACGGCTGGACCGCCCGCGACTGGAGCGCAGACTGGCGCCCTACCTGCTCGACGTGTCGGAGGGCGCACGGGAGAGCATCCAGCCGCCGCCGGCGGGGCCTCTTGCGGTGCTCGGTCTCGCCGCATACCCGATTGTGGCGCCGTTGCGATCGGCGATTCGCACGGTCGGCGGCACCACGGTGGCGATCTCGGCACGCGTTCGCCAAGCCGCAGCGGGCACGAGGGTCGAGACGTACCGGCTGCAGCAGCTCACGTGCGCGGTGCTGGGGGCGCTGGCCGGTCTTGGCTTGGCGCTGACGCTCCGCGGGGGAGCGGTGCTGTGGATCGCCGGTGCGGTCGGCGGGGCCATCACGGGCGTCGCCGTACGGGATGCACTCCTGGCGCGTCGGGTGCGTCGGCGACTGGCCCGACTGACGGCGGAGCTGCCGGTGATCCTCGAGTTCCTCGCGTTGAGCCTCTCCGCCGGGGAAGGAGTGTTGGATGCGCTCCGTCGCGTCGCCCGCACCGGCCGCGGCGAACTCGCCGCCGAACTGCGCGATGTGCTCGCCGCGGTCGGGGCGGGCGTTCCCCTTCCGGATGCGCTGACCCGGCTGGAACGGGAACTCGCCCTCCCGCCCCTGTCGCGCGCGCTCGAGCAACTGATCGGCGCGCTCGAACGTGGCGCTCCGCTCGGCGAGGTGTTGCGCGCGCAGGCGCAGGATGCGCGCGAGGGCACCCGTCGCGCCCTCATCGAGTCCGCGGGCCGCAAGGAGATCGCCATGCTCGTGCCGCTCGTCTTCCTCATCCTGCCGGTCACGGTGGTGTTCGCGTTGTTCCCCGCGACGCTCGTGCTGCAGGTGGGGTTCTAGGGCTCGGTGGTTTCGCGCGCTCAGCGTGGCTCACCACGCGGAGGTTTGCCCGCCCCGCGCGGAGGTTTGCGCGCCGCGCGGATGCTCTTGCCACCGCGCCAGGCGCAAACCTCCGCGCCGGTTCAACGGCGGCGGGATCGGGCAGGCCGCCGCTCCTGCCGCTACCCCCGCTCGACCGGTAACCACAGCTCCGTCGTGGCGGTGCTGAAGTCGTCGGCGCGCTCGAGCACGGCCACGATCGACGGGCCGGGGCGCAGCCGCCACGGGTTCGACGGGAACCACTCGCTCGCGGTCGCCGCCCACGTCGATTGCAGCGCATCCGGGTAGGGGCCGGAGGTGCGGAACACGGCCCACATTCCTTCCGGCACCTCGATCACGTCGAGGTCGTCGGGCACCGGGGCGCTCGCCTCGACGGCGACACCGTGCAGGTAGGTGAGTTCGGTGCCCTCGGCGTAGTCGGGGTCGCCCTCGGCGCTGATCTGCAGCAACCCGGCCGGTTCGGTCGCGCTCAGCGCTCTGAGCCGCGCGTGCTCCTCAACCGGCAGGGACGCGATGAACTGCTGGATGTGCGGGTTCACCCCGTGATGGATGAGCGGCACGCGCGCGGAGTGACCGATGAGCCGGAAGGCGGGGCGGTCGGTGATTCGGGTTTCCATGGTGTCGTTCCCTTCGACGGTCAGGCGGAACCTGAGTTTCGGTTGTGTGTGAAGGGGGAACCCGTGATCGCGCACCTCGGCTGGTGCGGCGCCGTGCACCGCGCGGAACGCCCGGCCGAACGCCTCCGTGGAGCCGTAGCCGAAACGCACCGCCACCTCCAGCAGCGGAGCGCCTTCGAGCACATCCGCCGCGGCGAGGGTCATGCGCCGTCGCCGGATGTACTCCGACAGCGGCATGCCTGCGAGCGACGAGAACATCCGGCGCAGGTGGTACTCCGTCGTGCCGGCGTCGCGTGCGAGTGTCGCGAGGTCGAGTTCATCGTGCACGTGCGCCTCGACGGTGTCCACCAGACGATTGAGCGCGGCGATCACGGTGTCTCCCTTCGCCATCGAGCCTTCACGACAACACCGCCGGGCACCCGACAGTTCCGGTTCGATTCAATCGCACGGGCGACATGACGGTGTTTCTCGCTGCGGGTCACCGTCCTCGATGTCTGGATCAGCCGCGTGATCCGTAGGGATGGATTCTGGAACGCTCAGCCAACCCCGTGATGTTGTTGTATGAGGTCGCGTACCGCGCGGGTTAGCCAGTCCGCCTGTGGGATTGAATCGATGAGGAAGACGGCGTCCTGAGATAGCTCCCACCCGTAGAGGTGGCTGACAGGAAGCTTCCAGGTTGTCCGAAGCCGCCCTTCCTCGGTCAACAGGTAGGCGAGTCTGTTTGCATTTTGGTCGACGGAGAGCTCGACGAGAGTGGTGCCGAGATGCGACCATGTTCCGTTAGCGGCCAAGTCAAGACCGTGCCCGTCCATGCTTGACGGCATCAGATGCCACTTGCCTTGATGGGTCGGCACGCCCGCATCCGCGAGCGCGAGCGCGATCTCCCTGCCGTCGCGTTGAAGTTCCTCATTGGCCCTCCTCAGGATGGGCCTGACCAAGTCAGCGGCTTGTGCAGCGCGTCGCTGCGTCTCCGCTGCGTCGGCTGTCAATCCCGACACAACCTCATTCCAATCGGCCATGTGGTGCACCTTATCAAGCCCATTCTGGCCGCGCGGTTCAGCGCCCGGAGGGTCACCCGCGGAACGTGTGCAGCGCTCAGTACGCTCGTGCCCATGCGATCCGCCCGCCTCGCCCTCCTGACCACCGTTCCGCTCGTCCTCGCGCTCAGCGCGTGCGCACCGTCAGGATGGTTCGACGCCGTCGGGTCCGTCACCGTGCCGACCGGCGCCGACGCCCGCTACGTGGGGCTGCCGTGCGACGACTTCCGCGGGGTGGACGACGCTCCCATCGACGGCGACTTCAGTGACATCGGCGAGGGTACCCAGATCGTCATCGAGGACCAGTCCGGTGAGACGATCGCGCTCGGCGCCCTCGAGGCTGGCACGCTCGTCGACGGAGGCGGCGACACGCTCCTGTGCAGCTACCCGTTCACGCTCACCAAGGTGCCCGAGACCGCGTTCTACAGCATCCTCGTCGGTGACGGCAGCCGCGGCGGCGTGCAGTTCACGCAAGAGCAGATGCAGAACGGTCCGGCGATCGCGCTGCAGTAGCTACAGCTCCTCGTAGACGAAGGTCGTCGCCGATCGGCCACGGGTCGTCACCGAGAGGCCGGTCGACATCAGTGATGCTCCCGACACGGAGGCGATGTACAGCCCGCCGTGGAACGGATCCACGGCCAACCGCACCGCGGGGCGCCACCACACTCCGTCGTAGTCGAAGTTGGTGCTCACCGGCATCACCTCGAACGAGATCACGTCACCGCTGAGCACGGCGAGCGACGACAGAGCACCCGCACCGTCGAGCTTGTAGTGGGTCGTGTCGGTGCCCCCGACGGTTTGGCTCCAGATCACGCTCCCGTTCTTGAGCACCCGCGCGATCACGCCGTCACCGCCGGTCGTGTTGTGTTTGTACAGTTCGCCCGTCACCCACAGCTCGCCCGCCATCGGCACCGTGAAGCTGCGTCCCATGCCATAGATGTTGTCGGCGTGGAAGAACGCCGCCTGCTGGTACGCGGGACTCGTCTCACCGGGAACCACCCATCCGGTGTACGCAGGCTTCCAGGTCGGAGTGAAGACGGCGTTGTCGGAGGCGCGCTTGAGGTAGTAGGTCCAGATGTCCGGGGTGCTGCTGAAGCCGGCCTCCGCATCCCATGTGTTGGCAGAACCCGCATACTGGCGCACCGAATAGTTCGATCCCGAGTTGAGACCCTTCAACGCGAAGGCGGTGGTGTCGAGATCGGTGACGTCTTCGTCGCGGCGGAACACTTGCACGATCCCTCGTGACGCGTCGCGCTCGCCGAACTGCAGCGCCATCCACCCGCTGTCGCTGCTGTTGTACGCCGTGAGCGGGAAGTAGTCGCCGTAGTAGTGGTCGCGCACGTCCTCCCACTCTTCGGTGACCCGATCGACGTCGGACCAGTCGAGCGTGGGGTCCTCGGGGTTCACCGGGTAGCAGAACAGCGGCGTGAAGGCGCTCCGCATGGTGTAGCCATCCTGGCTGGCCGTGTAGGCCGGGGATTGGGTGCCGTAGGTCGGCAACCAGTACGCAAGCCCGTAGGTGTGGCACTGCTCGGCCTGCGGCGGACGCACGAGGTCGCTGCGCAGCAACGGAATCGACAGCGACAACGTCTCCACATCGAGGCGCCGGCCACCGCTCGCGCAGGTGTCGATGAGCAGGTCGGGGTTTGCGGCGAGGATGTCGCGCCAGAACTGCAGATGACCGGCGACGTGCTTGGCCTGTGTGATGCCGCGCCGACCCGACGGATCGTTGTGCGACCAGTACACGAGCGGGTCGATGTTGGAGTCTTCGCGGTAGAACCCGGGTGTCGTACCGGCGATGTCGTTCACGCCGGCCTCATCGAGGATCTCGTTGACCCGGTCGGTCATCCACTCGCGGGCATCGTCGTTGCCGAAGTTGAAGAGCCGGTCGTCCGCCTCGGATTGCAGGCTCGGCGCGTTCTGCCGCAGGAACGATTGGTAGCCGGTCGGCGGTGCCAGCAACCAGCTCGCGTGGTTGACGCCCAGTTCCGAGTCGGTGCGGGCGCGTTCCGGTTCGAACCAGAGGATGAACGACATGCCCGCGTCGCGCGCGGCATCCACGACGGGGGAAAGCCCGTTCGGGTACCGCGTCGTGTTGACCGCCCACGTGCCGACGCGGGTCCACGCGAGGGACGTGGTGTCGTTGGCGGAGGCGTACCAGCCGGCATCCATCCACCAGCGATCGAATCGGCCGCCCTCCGACACGGTGGCGTCGCCTGCGACGAATGCGTCGATCCAGTCCGTCTGGTCGGTTTCGGTCGTGTAGAAGGTGTATTGGGTTCCGGCGAGCATCGGCGGCACGTAGCCGGACGCCGCGCGCGTGAGGTGGAAGTCGATCATCCAGCGTCGCCAGAGGTTCTGTGCGGCCTCCCAGCCGCCGGCCGCGCTCCACGGTTGCAGCACCACCATGGGTGTGCGCACGGATTCGCCCGGGGTGAGGTAGGTGGCCATGAGCTCGAGGTCGCCGATGTGGTCGGTGTTGGTGCCTTCGTCGAGCTGCACCTGTCCGCCTTGGAGTGCGAGGTCGGTGCCGTCGCGAGCGACTTCGAAGGCCCACTGACCCTGCCATCCGATCGCTGCGATGATGCCGGTCGTGCCCCAGTCCACGTTGAAGTAGGGCCAGCCGTTCTTGATGAACGCACCCGAGGTATTGGGCAGCGTCTCGAAGCTCGTCGTGCGGCCCTGATGGGTGGTGAACAGCCGGTAGCTGTTGTCGGCGAGCCCGACGGAGAGCGGTTCGAAGTCACGGATGTTCTGGTGGCTTCCCGTTCCGGTGCGCACCGTCCAGCCGGAGCCGCTCGTTCCTTCGATGACGAGGTCGAGCGCGAGCACGTCTTCGAGGGTGGGGGAGGTGCCGCTCGTGCCCGTCCACTCGAACTCGACGTGCCAGCGCAAGTTCGAGTACCCGTCGAACTCGGTGACGATCCAACGCACCTCTAGTCCGCCTGTGCCCTCACTCCACGTTGTGGTGTAGGTGGTCTGGTCGGCGACGGAGGTGTCCGTCGTGGTCGTGCGCGTCCAGGTGCCGAGCAGGGTCGAGGACGGGTCGCCGTCGTAGGTGAACGAGAACGGCGGGGTCGCGAAGATCCCCGCAGGCCCTTCGTACGGCGGATCGGCATGGGCGCTCCATGCCGGGAATGCGCTCGCCGCGACGACCGCGCCGGCACTTCCGACGAGGAAACCCCGCCTGCTGATGTCGAATCCCGATGTCGGCTCCGTCGTCGCCATCGCTTCCTCCCCAAACGCTCCGGCACAGCCCCCGCGGCCGTGCGGTTGTCCGGCAGCCTAAAGTGAGATTCTGACTAGTGCAATAGAAGTTTCATCTATTAAAACCGGTCGCCGCAGTCGAGGTGCGCGATCCCGGGCGCCAGCGCACAACCCGCTAAGCTGGCGAACCCGCTTCTCCCGCCCGAAAGGTTCGCCATGGCTCGTCGTCTCATCAGCTCCGGTTCCACGTTCGAGGCGACGATCGGGTACTCGCGCGCGGTCGTCGATGGCGACTGGGTGTTCGTCTCCGGCACGACCGGGTACGACTACGCGACGATGACGATCTCCGACAGCGTCGCCGAGCAGGCCGCGCAGGCCCTGCGCAACATCGGCGCCGCGCTCGCCGAGGCGGGTGCGAGCTTCGCGGATGTGGTGCGCGTGCACTACCTGCTGCCGAACGCGGACGACTTCGAAGCGTGCTGGCCGGCGCTGCAGGAGGTCTTCGGCGAGATCCGCCCCGCCGCGACGATGATGCAGGTCGGCCTCGCAGATCAGGCGATGAAGATCGAGATCGAGGTCACCGCCCGCATCCAGGGCTAGCGTCTCGAGGTTTCCCGCGAGATCTGCGCGTCACGAGCGGCGGCTGCCCGCCCAGTCGTCTCCGTCCGTCCGCGCGGTTACGCGAACGCCCGCCACGCGCCGACGATCCATCGCCGTCACCTGGATCGTCGCGCCGGGCACGTCGACCGTGTCGCCGACGACCGCGAGCCGACCGAGCTGTTCGGTGACGAATCCTGCGATCGTGTCGGATGACCCGCGCGGCAACGTGAGGCCGGTGGCTTCCTCGAAGTCTTGCAGGTTGAGCCGGCCGTCCAGCTCGCCACCCGAGGCGACGGGCTCGGCCGCCGTGTCGTACTCGTCGAAGATCTCGCCGACCACCTCTTCGACCAGGTCCTCGAGCGTGATGATGCCGTCGGTGCCGCCGTACTCGTCGACGACCACCGCGATCTGGTGGCTGTTGGCCCGCATCCGGGTGAGGGTGGGGAGCACGCGCGCCGTCGACGGAAAGTAGGAGATCGGGCGAGCAAGCTCGGTGAGCGGACGGTCGATGTGGTCCGCGGCCGCCTCGAAGAGGTCGCGCACGTGCACGAATCCGACGATGTCGTCGATGGACTTGTCCACGACCGGGTATCGGGAGTACGGCAGCTCCCGCACCTGTGTGACGGCATCGCCGAGCGTCGCGGTCTCATCGAGTGCGACGACCTCGGGCCGCGGCCGCATCACCTCGCTGATCTGCCGACCGCGCAGCGACAACACGTCGTCGAGGATTCGGCGCTCATCGTCGGGCAGCCCTTGATGGGTGGCGACGATGTCGCGAATCTCCTCATCGCTGATCTGGTCCGCCGTCTTGTGCGGGTCGCCGCCGAGTAGGCGCACGAGCGCGTTCGTCGACACCGACAGCAGCCAGATGACGGGGCGCATGAGGGTCGCGAACCCGCTCAGCGCGGGGGTGACCGCGTAGGCGAACTGCGCGTTGCGCTGGATCGCCAGTCGCTTGGGAACCAGTTCGCCGAGCACGAGTGACAGGTAGGCGATCACGAGCGTGAGGAGTGCGGTCGAGAGGGTCAACGCCCACGGCTCGGACACGCCCCACGCCACGAACAGGGGAGCAACGGACGGCGCGATGGAGGTGGCCCCGAACGCCGCGGACGCGAAGCCCGCAACCGTGACGCCGATCTGCACGGCGGAGAGGAACGTGTTCGGGTTGCGGGCGAGGGCGGCGACGCGTTCCCCGCGGCGGCCGCGCGCCGCGATCGCGTTCAGCTGGCTCTCCCTCAGAGTGACGAGCGCCATCTCGGTGGCGGCGAACACACCGCCGATGAGCACGAAGACAATGACGAGGGCGATGTTCCAGAGCAGGTCGGCGGTCATTGTCCCGACCTTCCGTTCCGGCCCGACCGTCGAGGCGGTCGGGCCTCGGGTCTATGGGAATCGGGGGACGTCTCTGCCTGCGGCAGGGTCACGAGTGCTCCTTCTCGGTGTCGTCGACCGCGAGAGCGGCCGTGCGGCGGTCGCCGCGGGTCTTGATGAGGCTTGCCACGGTCGCCACGGCGATGGTGCCGGCGATGACGAGAAGCGACAGCCAGATCGGGATCTCCGGGATCACGGTGAACGGCTCGCCGCCATTGATGAACGGCAGCTCGTTCTTGTGCAGGGCGTGGATGAGCAGCTTCACGCCGATGAACCCGAGGATGACGGCCAGGCCCTGCGCGAGGTAGACGAGCCGCTCGAGCAGGCCCCCGATGAGGAAGAACAGCTGCCGCAGACCCATGAGCGCGAACGCGTTGGCGGTGAAGACAATGTACGCCTCCTCGGTGAGGCCGTAGATCGCGGGAATCGAGTCGACGGCGAAGACGAGGTCGACGAATCCGATCGCGATGATGGTGAGCATCATCGGCGTGGCCCAGCGGCGACCATCCTTGACGATGGTGAGCCGGTCGCCGTGGAACTCGTCGGTCACGCGCAGGTGGCGGCGAACGAAGCGCATGAATCGTCCGTCGGCGGGGTTCGAGTCGCCGTGAGCGAAGGCCTGCCGGTAGGCGAGGAACAGCAGGAGCGCACCGAACAGGTAGAACACCCACGAGAAGTTCTCGATGAGGGTGGCGCCGACGGCGATGAAGATGCCGCGCATGATGAGGGCGATGACGATGCCGATCATCAGCACTTTCTGCTGGTAGATCTTCGGCACCGCGAAGGCGGACATGACGATGAGGAACACGAACAGGTTGTCGACGGAGAGCGCCTTCTCGGTCAGGTAGCCCGCGAAGTATTCACCACCGAACGTCCAGCCCGACACCACCCCGATGCCGACCCCGAACAGCAGCGCGAGGATGATGTAGAACGCCGACCACCGGGCGGACTCGCCGAGGGTCGGTTCGTGCGGCTTGCGCACGTGAGCGTAGAACTCGTAGATGAAGAAGGCGATCGTGACGGCGATCGTGATGAACCAGACAAGCGGTGTGACGTTCACAGACGGGTGTCCTTAACCTTGGCGTGAGTAGATCAACGCCAAGGTCTTCCCCATCCCCGTGACCGAGGACCGGCGGGCCGGGATGCGAACGCATCCGTAGTGACGACCTCACCGTGTCGGAGTACTCCCCTTGGCGGCCACCACAATATGAGCCTTTGCTGCGTATTCGGTGAAAGGCGCGACGCGCGCCGGCGCGCTGTGGATAATCCGGTGCGTCGTTGCCGCGCGCTGGGCACGCTCCGAGGATGCGAACTCGAACCACGACCTTCGGCCGCCACCTCCTGAACCTCGTCCGTGACGACCGAGGCGACGTACCCGGCTGGGTGCTCATCACGATCATGACCGCGGGCCTCGTCATCCTGCTCTGGGCGGCGGCCGGCCCCGCGCTCAGTTCCGTGTTCGAGCAGGCCATCGAACGCGTCACGGGCTTCTGATGCGGTGGAGGGACGACGACGGCTCGGCTGTGGTCGAATTCGCGCTCGTCGGGGCGCTGCTCGTGGTGCTGGCCCTCGGCGTGGTGCAACTGGCGCTCGCGCTGCACGTGCGCAACACCGTCGCGGACGCCGCCGCGGAAGGCGCGCGGTATGCCGCGCTCGCAGACGTGCCGGCTCGCGCCGGGGCGGAGCGCGCGGAGGAACTCATCGCGACCGCGCTCGGCAGCGGGTATCCCGTCTCGGCGTCGGCGGCCGAGACGACCGTGCTCGGCTACCCCGCCGTGCAGGTCGAGGTGCGCGCACCGCTGCCTGTTGTGGGGCTGCTCGGGCCGGCAGGTGTGATCGAAGGGGTGGGTCATGCGGCACGTGAGACGCTGGCGGGCTGACGACGGCTCCGCCGCCTTGGAGGTGGCGACGATGGGGTTCATCCTCTTGGTGCCGCTCGTCTATCTCGTGGTCGTGATCGGGGCCATCCAATCGGCCGCGCTCGCCGCAGAAGGCGCCGCACGTCAGGCTGCGCGCGTGGTGACCCTGTCGACCACCGATCGGGCGGCGCGGGATGCGGCCGAGCGAGCGGTCAGCATCGCGCTGGAGGATGCGGATGTCGCCGGCGCCACGGTCGATGTCACCCTCAGCTGCAGCCCGCGCCCCGACCGCTGTGTCACCCGTCAAGGCATCGTCACGGTCGCCGTTGCCCTCGACGTCCCCCTGCCGTTCGTGCCCGCCGTGTTCGGTTCGGCGCCGCCGAGTGTTCCGCTCGAGGCGCGTTCGACGCAGCGGGTCTCGCGATTCCAGGTGACCGAATGAGCGCCCGCCGATTCCGTGGCGCGGTGACCTCGGACGCCGGTTCGGTTCTGCCGCTCATCGCGGGTGCCTCCGCGCTCGCGCTTGCCGTCATCCTTGTCGTCACTGCGGTCACCTCGCTCTACCTCGACTACAAGCGCGTGCTGTCGATCGCCGACGCGGCCGCACTCGTGGGCGCGGAGGCCTACGACCTGGGCCAGATCGTCGTCGAAGGCGACACGGTCGTCGCGGTGCTCGACTCGGCGCGCGTTCGCGGCGCGGTCGAGTCGCACCTCCGTGACGCGGTCGCCGGTGCCGTGCCCGTCGACGACCTTCGCCTCGTTCGGGCGACAACCGTGGATGGTCGCAGTGCCACGGTCGTGCTCTCCGCACGTTGGGCCCCGCCCCTGCTCACGCCCTTCATCCCTGAGGGGTTGGCCATCGAGGCGACCTCGACCGCGCGCAGCGTGTTCGGTTGAGTCGGCGGCGGCGCGCCCGAATGTGCTTCGGATTGCAGGCGGGGCCGCCGTACTCCTAGGGTTTGACGGGAGTGTTCTGCATTTGTCAGGACACATTTTCGCAGGGGAGCTGGGTGAGTACCGAACAGGCACTGCCTGAGGAGTTGTTCGCGGACTTGGACCGCGACGGCGCCGCGCCCCTCTATGCCCAGGTCGCGGAGCGCATTGAAGCCCTCATCGCCTCGGGCAGCCTGCCGTCGGGCACGCGGCTCGAGAACGAGATCGCGATGGGGGAGCGGTTCGGGCTCTCCCGGCCCACGATGCGCCGCGCCATCCAGGTGCTCGTCGACAAAGGTCTGCTCGTGCGTCGCCGAGGGGTCGGCACACAGATCGTGCACGGCTCGATCACGCGCCGACTCGAACTGAGCAGCCTCTACGACGACCTGTCCTACCAGGGTCGCGACCCGCGCACGAGCGTGCTCCTGTATGAGCGGCTCGACCCGACCGAGGCGCTCGCCGCCGACCTGGGCGTCGAGTTGACCGGGCCGGTGCTGCACATCCGGCGCCTCCGCTACGCCGACGACGCGCCCATCGCGATCCTCGACAACCACCTGCTCGACCCGAGCGGCGTGAACCGATACGAACTCGAAGAGCACGGGCTCTACGACATCCTGCGGGAGCGCGGCACGACCCTGCGGGTGGCGCGCCAGTTCGTCAGCGCCCGCGCCGCCAACGCCGAAGAGGCCGTGCTGCTCGACGTGCCCGCCGGCAGCCCCCTGCTCACGCTCGCCCGCACCGCATACGACCACGACGGCAACATCGTCGAGTTCGGTCGGCACGTGTATCGCCCGGATCGCTACACGATCGAGTTCACGCTCGTCGAGAAGTAGGGGCCCGGCTAGACCCCGCGCGACGCGAGCAGCGCCTCCACTTCGGCGCGCGTCGGCATCGCCTCGGATGCGGCCCGCCGGGACGCGACGATCGCACCGGCCGCGTTCGCGAACCGCAGGATCTGCTCCAGCGGACGCTCCTCGAGCAGTCCCGCGCACAGCGCGCCGCCGAACGCGTCGCCCGCGCCGAGACCGTTGACGACCTCTACCGGAACGGGCGGCACCCGCAACCGCTCCGCTCGGGTGGCGCCGAGCACGCCCTCGCCGCCGAGTTTGACGATCGCGAGTGACACCCCCGCGGCAAGCAACGCGTCCGCGGCCTCATCGGGCGTCGGGTCGGCGTCGAGCCCGAGGGCGATTCGGCACTCCTCGAGGTTGCCGATCGCCACGGTCGCGAGGGGGAGCGCCGCACGAGCGGCCGCACCCGCCTCGCTCGGATCACGCCAGAAGGACGGTCGGTAGTCGAGGTCCAGCACGGTGTGCGACGGCGCGGTACGGGCACGGAACGCGTCGAGCACCGCGGTGCGGGCGGGCTCGCCCGACAGTCCGCTGAGCGACGCCCACAGGATGCGCGCTCCGGTCACCCGCTCGAAGTCCAGGTGGTCAGATCGCACCTGCAGATCCGCGGCCGGCTCCGGGCGCAGGAAGGTCAGCGGGAACCGGTCGGGCGGGTCGATTTCGCACACCGCGACCGGTGTCGTGACTCCCGGCAAGGCCAGCACCTCGGCCGTGTCCACGCCGCGCCGGGCGAGTTCGGCGATAACGAACCGGCCGAGTGGGTCGTCCCCGACGCGCGCGATCAGTGCGGCGCGCACCCCGAGGGTGCTCGCCGCGATGACGACGTTCGCGGGGCTGCCACCCACGGCCGAGCGATACTGGCGCACCTCGGTGAGGGGTCCGTCCGACTCGGGGTAGAAGTCGACGAGTGCCCGTCCCATCGCGAGCAGGTGGGGCGCCGTCGACTCAGTCATCGGGGGCATCCAGGCGCGGATCGAACACGACCTTCACCCCGCGGCCGTTCACGAGGTCGTCGATGACCGCGTTCCAGCGCTCCAGCGGTTCGACGGAGCTGATGATCGGGCCAAGCTCCACCAGGCCGTCCTCGAGCAGCCGCATCGCGCGTCGCCACGACTCCCGCGTCGCCGCGAACCCGGACGTGACGGTCAGTTCCTTGTAGAGCACGAGGTCGAACGGCACCGTCACATCGCGACCGTGGATGCCGACGCTCACGTACCGGCCGCCCTTGCGGACCGCCTCCAGGGCGACGCGCGCCCCGCCCGCGCTGCCGGAGCATTCCACGACGACATCGAACCCCGCGGGCGGTGTCGACTGGCTCGTCTCGAAGCCGAGCTGGTCGGCGACGGCAAGCCGTGCCGCATCCGCGGGCAGGCCGCTCACGAGAACGCGACCGCCGCTGGCCCGCGCGACCTGCGCGCACAGCAGCCCCATCGGGCCGGGGCCGGTCACGAGCACGCGGTCCCCCGCCGAGACGACGGCCGGGTCGAGCAGCAGGTGGGCGGCGCAGGCAAGCGGTTCGCCGAGGCCGGCGTGCGTGAGCGGCACGTGGTCGGGGATGCGGTGCAGCAGTTCCGCGGGCGCGGCGACGCGCTGCGCGAACCCGCCGTCGACGAACGATCCCATCGATTCGCGGTTGTCGCACAGGTTGCGGCGGCCCTGACGGCACCACTCGCACGAGCAGCGCTGGTGCTGGGTTTCGATGGCGACGCGGGCGCCGAGCCATTCCGCATCCACACCGTCGCCCACCTCGACGACGACGCCTGCGACTTCGTGCCCCATGACGACCGGTGGGCGTGACGGGTAGCCGTCGTGCAGCAGGTGCAGGTCGGTGCCGCACACCCCGGCGGCATGCACCTCGACGACGACCTGCCCGGCGGCGGCGTGCGGTACGGGCACCCGGTCGAGGCCGACCGAGTTCTCCCCGAGGCGGTGCTTGACGACGGCGAGCATCGTGCGGCCGCTCATGCGCCGAACTCGATTCGACCGTCGCGGTCCACACCCTGCACGGCCACACCGCGGTCCTCGAACAGGGCCATCGTGTACCAACTCGTCATGGTCTGACCGGGGAGCAGGCGGTGGGCCATGCCACGCCGCCGGGCGTTCGTGAGGCCGTCGTAGGGCCAGGCCGTCTGAGCTTCGATCGCGAGCATCGATCCGCGGCCGTAGAACGGAAAGCCCGGTTCGCCGCGCATCACCCACAGCCACGAGTACGGGTGGACGTCGCGGTCCCAGGCCAGTGCCACGCTCGGCACCCCGCCGGGCTGGCGCACCGCAGCCCAGCCTTCGGTGAGCGCGTCGACGTAGTAGAGCTCGTGGATCGGACCATCGGGCAGTGCGGAGAGGTCGCGTGAGCCGCCCTCGATCGTCGCGGCGTGCGGCCAGTGATGCTCGGCGAGCGAGACGTCCCCGGAACGCTCGGCGTCGGGGCGGATGCGCGCGCCGGCCGGGTAGTCGATCCGGGCACCCGGCGTGGCGGGGAACGCGGGATGCTGCCCCCACACGAAGTCGGCGGGAACGCCGCCGACGTTGGTCACGTCGCCGTGGATGCGCAGCACCGCGCGCTCGGCATCCACCTGCATGGTCCGCTGCAGCACGAGCGGCAGGCGGGCGGGAACGGACATGACGACGCGTTGTTCGTCGAGTTCGTGCACAGTCCATCGCGCGCTCGCGGCTTCGCCGTGGAAGGGGAGCGGCACTCCGTCGATGACGCAGGACTGCCCCGCATTGGGGAAGGTCTCCTGCCAGCCGCCGCGGAAGCCGGAGTGGAAGTCGAGGTCGTCGTTGCCGTAGGAGAGACCGCGGTGGGCGGGCTGGGGCGCCTCCCAGTCTTCGTGGGCGAGTGCGTTGCGTCCTGCGGCGTCGCGCACGGCGATGATCGTCGCGCCGTGCTCGTCGTCGATCTCGACGCTCATCGATGGGCTTCGCAGGGTGATCATCGCCGGTGTCCTCCTCGACACGGTGCTCCTCGACATCCGAGGCTCATCCGTAGCATAGTTTGTATTAACAACTCATTTGTACTGACAACTGAAGCACACGAACAACGAGGCGGACACCGCAGTCCGCGGGAGGAGCGCGAGGTGTTCGATCTCAGCGGCAAAGTCGCCGTCGTCACGGGCGCATCGAGCGGAATCGGTCAAGCGCTCGCACGCGGACTGGCCAGCGCCGGCGCCGATGTGGCCACCATCTACGCGAGCGCTGACGACATCGACGGCACGGTCGCCTCGATCACCGCGATGGGTCGGCGGGCGCTCGCGATGCCCGGCGACGTCGGCGACTCGGCTCAGCTGGAGGCGTTCGCGGCCGCCGTCACCGAACAGCTCGGCCCGCCCGACATCTGGGTCAACAACGCCGGTCGGCTCACCGTGCGCCCCCTCACCGAACTCGATGACCAGCAGTGGGCGGCGCAGTTGGCGACCAACCTCAACGGCGCCTTCTACGGCTGCCGGATCGCCGCACGATCGATGATCCCGCGTGGGCACGGCCGCATCATCAACGTCACCTCGGTGGCCCTCACCCAGCCGTTCACCAACGGATCGGCCTACGTCTCCAGCAAGGGCGGCATCGACGGCCTCACCCGCGCGCTCGCCGTCGAACTCGCCCCGCACGGCATCACCGTCAACGCCCTCGCCCCCGGCGCAGTGCACTCGCGGCTCAACGCCGACGTCTACACGCCCGAGGTGCGCGCCGAGTACGACAAGCGCATCCCGATGGGACGCATCGGTGTTCCCGACGACCTCGCCTCGACGGTCGTCTGGCTCGCGGCCGACGAATCCGGCTACGTCACCGGAGTCGAGGTGCGGGTGGATGGCGGACTCACGATCAGCGGCGATGTCGGCCTGGGGAACAAGGGATGACCGCACCGCCTCGCAGGCTCGCACGACCTGTTGCCGACGGCTTCACACTGCTCGAAGCGCCGCGCTGGCATGACGGCGCCTTGTGGGCGTCGGACTTCTTCAGCCGCCGAGTGCTGCGGTTCACGGTCAGCGGGTCGGTCGTCGAGCGTGTGGACACCGTGTGCGAGGTGCCCGGCCGACCCTCCGGCCTCGGCTTCATGCCCGACGGTGCCCTGCGCATCTCCTCCATGGATGACTGCCGCCTGCTCGAATGGAACGGCGCGCGGCTCGATGAGGTCGCATCGTTCGGCGAACTCGTCACAGGCCCGGCGAACGACCTCGCGATCGACGGGTCAGGAACGGCCATCGTCGGCAACTTCGGGGTGGATCCGGCCGCTCCGCTCCTGGCGTCGCCGACCAAGCTCGTGCGCGTCGACGCCGCCGGCACCGTATCGATCGCCGCCGACGATCTGATCTTCCCCAACGGCATCGTCATCGACGAAGCGCGCGGCCTGCTGTTCGTCGCCGAGACCTACCGGCACCGCATCACCGCGTTCGACTACGACGGCGGCGCGCTGACGAACCGCCGCGTCTGGCACGAGTTCGACCCCGACCCGCACCCGCGCGACGCCGGGCCCTACGACATCCTCGCCCTCACCGAGGCCGGGAACACGATCGTCGACGGTCTCGCGCGCGATGCCGAAGGCGCGATCTGGGCCGCCAACGCGAGCGGCGCCGCCCAGCGCGTGCTCGACGGTCGAGTCGTCGACGTCATCGATACCGACGGCCTCGGCACCTACTCGCTCGCGCTCGGAGGAGCGGACGGACGCGACCTCTACCTGTGCTGCGCCCCGCCCGTCGAAACCTGGGATCCGCGCACGAGCGCGCGCTCCGTGCTGTACCACACGCGGGTCGACGTGCCCGCCCCACCAGCCTGACCGAAGCCCACCCCTCGAAAGGAATCATGTCTGCAACGCACCGGATGCTGCCCAGCCACGGCAGCCTCACCCCGACCGTCCCGAAGCCCGACGAGCCCATCGAGGCGTACATCGTGACCGTGCAGGACGGCCTGCCGATCATGTACAGCGACGACACCATCCCCGTCTCCGCGGTGCGGGTCGTGCACCCGAGCAACCCGAAGGCGCCATCGGTGCAGCACAGCGTCGTCGTGCTGTACGTGCCCCCGCACGCCGAGATGGAACTGCACTCCCACGAGACGGAAGAGACCTACGTCGTGCTCTCGGGCACCGGCACGATGCTGCGCAGCACTGGCGAGGTGGAGGTCGGTCCGAATACCTTCATCTACATGCCGCCGTGGGCAGAGCACGGCATTCGCAACACCGGCACCGAGATGCTCACCGTGCTCCTGGCGACCTCGCCACCGAACCCGTGAGCGGTGCACGACGACGAAAGAGGTCGACGATGGCAGCATCCCGAGCAACCGCGCCCACCGCGCTCATCACGGGAGCCAGCTCCGGGCTGGGTGCCGTGGCGGCCCGCGCGCTCGCTCGGCGCGGGTACCGGATCGTCGCAGTCGCCCGCAATCGCGCGCGACTGGAGGAGTTGCGAGTCGACTGGCCCGGCGACGAGTCGTCTCTGCTCGTGCTGCCGGCCGACGTCACCGACCAGGACGCCACTCGTGAGGTGGTCGACCAGGCGATGGAGGCGTTCGGCGCGATCGACGCGCTCGTCACGTGCGCCGGCATGAGCGACGCGGCGTCGACGATGAGCGAGACCGCATCCGTGCATCGGTTCCGGGCGGTGCTCGACGTCAACATCACCGGCACCTTCCTCTACTCGCGGGAGGTGGGGGCGCACATGCTCGAACGTGGTTCGGGCGCGATCGTGCACATGTCGTCGATCGCGGCGGCGGGCGGCCAGGAATGGGGTCCGCTGTCGTACACGGCGTCCAAGGCCGCGGTCGAAGGGATGACGCGCCAGCTCGCGATCGAATGGGCTGACCGCGGGGTTCGCGTCAACGCGATCGCGCCCAACCATTTCATGACGCGAGGCAACGAGAAGTTCCTCGCGAGCGACGAGTTCCGCGGATGGGTCGAGAGCCGCACGCCCATGCGGCGGATCGGCCGGCTCGAGGAGTTCGAGAAGGCCCTCGTCTTTCTCGCCACCGACGACTCGTCGTACATCACCGGCGAGGTGCTGCACCTCGACGGCGGGTTGACGGCGGCGCGCGGCACCTGGCAGGAGACTCCGCCGTGGCGCGAGCCGTGGATCGTGCGCGTGACCTGACCATGGGCGGGATCGTGGTGGTCGGCAGCGCGAGCGGCGACCTGGTCGTTCGGCACGAACGGCCACCCGAGATCGGCGAAACCGTCTTCGGTTCCTCCTTCCACGTGGTTCCCGGCGGCAAGGGGCTCAACCAGGCGATCGCGGCTGCTCGTGCGGGCGGGAACGTCACGTTCGTCGGCGCGGTCGGCGACGACGAATACGGCCGCCTCGTTCGTGACACCCTCGAGCAGGCGGGCGCCGACACGGGAGCGCTCGCGACCCTCCCGGGCGTCGCCACCGGCACGGCGCACATCTCCGTCTTCGACGGCGGGGACAACGCGATCGTCGTGGTGCCCGCCGCGAATGCCGCCGTGCGCACCCTCGACGACGATGCTCGCTCCCGTATCCGCGCGGCGGACTACGTGCTCGCCCAGTTCGAGCGCCCGCAGGAACTCGTGCGCGACGCCTTCGAGGAGGCCCGTGCCGCCGGCGCTCGTACGGTGCTCACCCCGGCGCCGGTGCTCCCAATCGATGACGAGCTGCTCGAGCTCGTCGACATCCTCGTACCGAACTCCGTCGAGGCGCGCCGCCTCGCGGGAGTCGACGACGACGAACGCGCCGCGATCCACCTGAGCCGCCGCGTCGGACTCGTGGTGCTCACCCAGGGGGAGCGCGGCAGTCTGGTCGCCCGCAACGGGGTGATCGAGTCGCGGACTCCGGCGCGCGTCGTCGACGTCGTCGACACGACCGCCGCGGGGGACACGTTCGTCGGCGCGCTCGCGGCATGGCTGTCGCACGGGTCGGCGCTGGGCGACGCGATCCTCGCCGCGACCGCTGCGGCATCCCTGTGCGTCACGGCGCCCGGCGCGAGCCCCTCGATTCCCGATCGCGAGCGCATCGAGTCTGCGCTCGCCGCGGACCGCGCCCGTTCCGCCAACTGAGGGTCAGAGCACGTCGCGCGTGATCGGGCCGGCCGTGTGGCTGAGGCCGCCGTCGACAACGAGGTTGTGTCCGGTGATCCAGGTCGCCTCGTCGCTGCCGAGGAACAGGATCGCCGAGGCGATGTCGTCGGGCGTGCCGACCCGGCCGAGGGGCGTGTGGTCGAGCCAGCGGGTGATGACGGCCGGTTCCATGTTGCCGGTGCGCTTAGCCATCGGGGTGTCGACGATGCCCGGCGACACGGCGGTCACGCGGATGCCGTGCTCGGCAAGTTCGTACGCGGCGCTGCGGCTGAGCATCTCGACGCCCGCCTTGGCGGCCGAGTAGGCGGCCGAGCCCCACGTCGGCACGTTCGCGTTGATGGAAGCGACATTGACGATCGCCCCACCGGCACCAAGCCGCACGAGTTCGCGGGCCTCGTGCTTGAGCGCGAGGAACACCCCCGTGAGCACGATCGAGATCACCCGGTTCCAGGTCTCCAGGTCCTGATCGACGATGGGCGAGCCTTCGCCCATGCCGGCCGCGTTGACGGCCAGGCGCAGGTTGCCGAGGTCACGAGCCACGGCGACCATGCGCTCCATGTCCGCCTCCTCGCGCACGTCGACCTGCACCGGATGGATGCGCTCGCCGAGGCGCGCGGCGATGCGCTCGAGCGCATCCGCGTCGCGGTCGGCGACGACCACGGTCGCGCCCGCCTCGTGCAGTCGCTCAACGACCCGCAGCCCGATGCCCGACGCACCGCCCGTGACGATCGCGGTCGCTCCCTCGTATCCCATGGGGTGACCCTCTCTAGACGATGGCGATGGGCGAGACCATCGCCCCCGTCGATCCTTTGCCCTTGACGGGCGTCATGACGAACAGGAACTCGCTGTGACCACCCGCGACGAGGTCGGCGGTACGCACATTCTCGATAATGTACGTGCCGGTCTCGGCGAGCAGGTGCTGGTGAACGACGAAGGCCTGCTCGGGAGTCTCGAACGGGATCGCCTCGAAGGCCCAGTTGTCGGCGCCGACGGCCGAGACCCGCCGCTCGGTGAGCCAGTGCGCGAGCTCCCACCCGGCGCCCGGTTCTCCTTCGAGGAAGCGCGCGTTGTCGACCTGCCACAGGGTCATCCAGCCGGTGTGCAGCAGCACCACATCGCCGGGGCCGACCGTCACGCCTTGGGCGGCCTCTGCCGCCTCGACGTCGGCGACCGAGATCACGTCGCCCGGATTCATCATCGCCGTGCCGCGCACGCGCGCGATGTCGAGGCAGATGCCGCGGGTGACCCAGGGACTCATGTGCTCGGCTCCGAGCTGGGTGAGCCCGTCGCGTGCGAGGAACTCCGTGTAGTGGATGCCGTTGTAGCCGCGCCCGGCGATCCCGTTGTGGGCCAGGCCGTCGACGTGGCATCCGACGTGCGCGGAGCTCATCGTGTACTCCTCGAACCCGGTCCATTCGGAGGGGTCGTCGGAGTGCTGCTCGAGGCCGCCGTCGGCGAGGATGATCTGCCGCCAGTCGCGGCCCGCCGGACCGGGCATGTCGGATTCGAGCACGGGGGCGAGTTCGATGATCTCGCCGGTGCGGGGGAGCGCGAGCGCAGCCATGGTGCGATCCGGGGTCACCTCATTGAGCGATCCTGCCTGATCGCCGGCGCCGTAGCGCGACGGCCACCACTGCGGGCTCAGGCTTCCGCGACCGTCGTACACCGCGGTCATGTCGCGCGACCCTTTCCGCGTGCGGTCGACGTCGGACGGGTGCCCGAGGGCATCGCGGCGAGGGTCGTCGCGGTGATGGTCGCCTCGGTCGCGCCGGTGATGTGGGCCACGACCTCGGCCGGGGTGACCTCGGACTTGGCGAGGTCGGCCACGAGTCGACCCCGGCGCAGCACGAGGATGCGGTCGCACACGTGCCACAGGTGGTCGATGTTGTGGGTCACGAGGATCGTCGTGAGGCCCTTGGCTTTGAGGCCGTCGAGCAGGCGCAGCACTTCCCCCGACTCGCGCACGCCGAGGGCGGCGGTCGGCTCATCGAGCAGCAGCATCTTGGTGCCCCAGTAGGCGCCTCGAGCGATCGCGACCGCCTGCCGCTGGCCGCCCGACATCTTCGAGACGCGGCGGTTCACGAACGGCACCCGCACGTCGAGCGCGGCGAGCGCCGCATCCGTCGCCCGGCGCATCTCGCGCTTGCGCAGGAACCCGAAGCGGCGCAGCTCCCGCCCGAGGAAGAAGTTCTCGGGAATGGTGAACCGGCCGATGAGGGCGAGGTCCTGGTAGACCGTCTCGACGCCGTGGCGGCGCGCGACGGACGGGCTCGTCAACGAGACTTCGGCGCCGTCCAGTTCGATACGCCCTTCGGTGGGCTCGTGCACACCGGAGAGCACCTTGAGCAGGGTCGACTTGCCTGCACCGTTGTCGCCGACGAGGCCGACGGCCTCACCGGCCTTGATCGAGAACGAGATGTCGTCGAGGGCGTGCAGCCCGCCGAACCACATGTGCACTCCGTCGACGGAGAGCACGGTCTCGGGCGCGGTTGCCGTGTTCGGGGTGGTCGAGGAGGCGTTCACAGGTCGGTCACGTACTTTCGGCTCAGGCTGCTCAGGGCGACGGCGATGACGAGCAGGCCGCCCGCGAACAGGTACTGGGTGAAGGCGGGGGCGCTGAAGATGGCCAGGCCGTTGAAGCCCACGGCGACGGTGAGCACGCCGAGCAGGGTTCCCACGATATGGAACTCGCCGTCGCGCAGCGCCGCCGATCCGAGGAAGGCGGCCGCGAAGGCCTGCAACAGGTAGACGTCTCCGGCGTTGGCGTCGCCACTGCCGAGCGAGGCGGCGAGCAGGATGCCGCCCGCGGTGCCGCAGAAGCCACAGATGATGAACGACCAGATGCGGGTGCGCGAGACGTTGATGCCGAGGCGCCTGGCCGCTTCCGGGTCATCGCCCACGGCCTTGATGTGCTGGCCGAGGGGCGTCTTGTTGACGAGCAGCCACATGCCGACGGCGAAGACGATGAGGATGATGATCGGGTAGGGGATCACGCCGAAGAGCTTGCCGAGCGAGAGTCGCAGGAAGCTGCCGTCGTCGCGCACCGCGTAGGTGACGCCCTGACCGTAGAGCAGGTTGATCGCGAAGATGATCGTTCCGGTGCCGAGGGTGGCGATGAGGGCGTTGACGCCGAGTTTCGTCACGACGAGTCCGTTGACCAGTCCGAAGATCATGCCGATCACGAGCACGAGCGGGATGGCGAGCCACATCGGCCAGCCGCTGCCCGGTTCGGGGCTCGGGCCACCGACCCCCATGAAGCCGAGTCCGCTGAGTAGGCCGACGACGAAGACGCCCGCGATGCTCGCCTGGTAGCCGACACTCAAGTCGAAGTCGCCGCCGATGAGGCAGACGGTCAGCCCGAGGGCGACGATGGCGCCGGGGGCGAGGTTGGTGAGCACGGCGAGGATGTTGCCACTGCTCGCGAACGAGGTGGGGGCCGCGATCGTGAAGGCGATGATCATGCCGACGAGCACGATGACGGTGCCGTACTTGCCGCTGAACGAGAGCGCCTTGAGGTGGAAGGGTCGGTTGCGCCGGCGGAGCAGGTCCGGGTCGAGGTCCGGGTCCGCGGGGGTCGTTGTCGTGGTCATGCTTCCTTGCTTGCCAGTCGGGGTGGGTGGTGCCCGGGTCGTCCGTGTGGACGACCCGGGCACCGATGCGGATCGGGTTTAGACGCCTTCCTCGGTGAACGCGGCCGGGAAGTCCTTCTCATACTGCTCGACGTTCTCGGTCGTGACGATGAAGTAGGCGGCGGGCACGAGCTCGGGGTTGTCGAGCGTGAGCTCACCGGAGACGACCCGCTGGGCCGCTTCGATCGCCTGCTGGGCCTGCGCCGCGCGTCCGTTCTGGATGTCGGCCACGATGTAGCCCTCCTTGACGAGCGCGAGACCGGCCGGGGTGGCGTCGTAGCTGTAGATGCGCACATCCGTGCGGCCCGCCTGCTTGAGCGCGGCGACCGCGCCTTCGGCCGGCTGGTCGAACACCGCGTAGATCGCGAGGTCCACGCCTTCGGTCGGCGGGTTGGCCGCCAGCCACGCGGCGGTGAAGTCACGCCCACCCTGGACGGCACCGGGGATCGGCACCTCCTTGTCGGTGAGGTGGAACTTCGGGTCCTCCGCGGCCACTTCCTGGATGAGCTGGTTGCGACCCTGGCCCGGCGTCGCGAGCAGGTAGGTGAGGTTGAGCACCTCGACCTTCTCGGAGTCGGCGAAGTCGTCGCGGATCTTCTCACCCATCTCGGGCACGTAGCCGACGTTGCTCGCCCAGACCACACCGGGAGTGAGCTTGCCGGCGCTCATGGCGAGGAACGGCACGTTCGCTTCTTGAGCGGCGGCGATTCCCGTGGCGAGCGTGTCGGTGTCGAACGCGAGCGTGAGGATCATCGTCGCGCCGTTGTTGATCATGACCTGGATGAGCTGGTTGGCGTTGGCGGAGTCGCCGGCCGGGTTGGCGGCCTGGTAGTCCGTCTCCCAGCCGAGGTCCTCGGCGAGCTTGACGACCTCTTCGGCCGTCTTGTTGAGGGTGGCGTCTGCCGCGCTGAACCCGACGATGCCGAGCTTGACGGGCTTGTCGCCGCCGTCATCGCCGCCGCTGTCCGCGGGACCCGCGCACGCGGACAGCACGAGGGCGCCTGCAGCGAGGGCGATCGTGGAAATCCACCGCAACCGGTGGAACTTGCCTCTCTTCATTGACCTATCTCCTTTGATGGGTGATTGCGATGCCACATGTCGGTGCCGCTGGGGCGGGCATGTGCGAACATATTGGCATATGTCATTACATTTGTCGATTGACACTTTGTAAAGACATTTCCTACAGTGAGTTTGCGCCACGACCGGGCGAACATCAAGCGGCAGGACGTTCATGTCACACCCCACCCCCACGACGCTCTACAGCGCCCTCGCGCGTGCCTCCGGCGGCTTCTCGATGGTCGCCGTGGATGCGCGCGAGTCGATGCGTGCGATCTTCCGGGACGCCGGGGTACCCGATTCGGACTCTGACCTGTCGCGCTTCAAAGAGCTCGTCGCCGACGAGCTCGCACCGCTCGCCTCCGCCGTGCTGTGCGATCCGCTGCACGGTGCCGGCGCCATCGAGACCATGCGGAACCGGCACCCGGGCACCGGCCTGATCGTCGCCGTCGACTACTTCGACGAGCCGAAGTACGGTCCGCTCGCGGAGAGCTCGCTCGACGTGCCCCGCATGGATGCGGTCGTTGCGGGCGGCGGCGTCGACGCGCTCAAGCTCTACCTCTACTGGCGCCCCGATGGTGTTCCGCACTTCCGCGAAGACGACGCCCGCCGGTTCGTGGAACGGTGCCGTGAGCTCGGCGTGCTCGCGCTTCTCGAAGGCGTCGTCCTGGCGCCCGGCACCGATCCGGGCTTCTCCGATGCGCTCGTGCGCGCCGCGGAAGCGATGGGCCGGGTCGCCCCCGACATCTACAAGACGCAGCTGCCGACCCTGGGGCGTGCTGACGACGAGGCAGTGGAGCGCGAGGCGCGGCGGGTCACCGATGTCGTCGGCAGACCGTGGGTCGTGCTGTCGAACGGCGTGCCCGCCGACCGGTTCCTGGACGCGACGGCCGCCGCCTGTCGCGGCGGGGCGTCGGGCGCGCTCGTCGGTCGCGCGGTGTGGCGCGAATCCCTGTCCGCACCCGATCTCGGTCACGAACTGGCGACCGAGGGTCGTGCGCGGCTGGCGGCGCTCAACGACGTCGTCGACCGATTCGCCCGTCCCTGGCGTGAGGCCGTCGCATCCTGACGCGCCCGTGTTCTGGCGCGCCCGTGTTCTCGGCTCGGGCGGTGTCAGTCCTTGCCGTGCCCGACGAACAGCGAGCCGACGCCGAGCCCGATCATGAGCACGCCGCCCGTCGCGCCGAGGGTCGAGATTCGACGTGGTGACCGGGCGAACCAGTCTCGCGCAACCCCGGCGGCGAGCGCCCACAGGCTGTCGAGGATGAGCGCCATCGACACGAAGAACGTGCCGAGTACGAGCAGTTGCGCGGGGATGCCGCCCGCGTGGTAGTCCACGAACTGGGGGAGGACGGCGATGAAGAACACGATCGTCTTCGGGTTGGTGAGTCCCACCACGAAGCCCTCGACGAGCACGCGCCAGTGCGAACGGCGGGGAACCGGTCCGACCGCGCGCTCGGCCGCATCCTTCCGGTGTCGGATCGCCTGCACGCCCAAATAGATGAGGTAGGCGGCGCCCGCGATCTTGACGATCGTGAACAGCACGATCGACTGCGCGATCACGATGCCGACCCCGAATGCGACGGCGATCACGACGATGAGCACGCCGATCGCGTTGCCGAGCACACTGAGCAGCCCACCGACGCGGCCGAGCGACAGCGAGCGGCCGATGATGAACAGCACGCTCGGTCCCGGCACGAGGATGATCGGGATCGCGACGAGCGCGAAAGCGATGAGGTTGGCGGTGGGAATCACCGTCACATCGTATGCCGCTCGGCGTGCCGACTCAGCGCTCCCGCCGCGGAATGAACCGCGGCACGTACCGCGCGAGGATTCCCGCCCCGACGAACCCCAGCACACCCATCACGCCCGCCGCGACCGACAGGGATGCGGCGGCCGTGATGCCGGCGATCGCGAGCGGCGCCCCGGCCCCGCCCAGTCCGCCGGTAAAACGCCAGGCGCCGAGGAACGGGGCCGGGTTGCGCTTGTCGGCGAGGTCGGCCCCGAGGGTCATGAGGATTCCGCTGCCGATGCCGTTCGCGGCGGCAAGCACAAGCGCCGCGGCGACGAACCACGCGAACCGGGTCGCCAGGTCGTGGCTGACGGCGAGCAGAAGGTGACCGACCGCGAGCCCGATCATCGATGGCACCGCCGTCCACAAGCGGCCGAATCGGTCCATGATCGCGCCGCCCAGATAGAACAGCGCGAAGTCCAAGCCTGCCGCGATGCCGATCACGATCGCCGTCGTCGTGTCGGGCACGCCGATGCTCACCGCCCACAGCGGGATGATCACGTTGCGGCTCGCGCGCAGACCGCCCACCAGGGCCGCGCCGAGCCCGAGCCGGGTGAGCACCGCACGGTGGCGGGCGATCGTGCGGAACAGCCCGTGCGATTCGCGCGCCGCACGCGCCTCGCCGTCACGCATCCGCCGACCCTCCAGTCGCACGGTGTGCACGGCGCCGAACGTGGCGGTGGGGTCGGGTAGGAACACGAGGATCAGCACGACCGCGCCGCACGCGATGAGGTGGATCCAGAACGCGACCGACGAGCTGCCCGTCACCGCAATCGCCCCCGCGGTGAGGAACGGGCCGATGAAGAAGCCCAGCCGGAACACTCCCGCGAGCGTCGACAGGGCGCGCGCACGGTACTGGATCGGCACGAAGCTCGTCATGAACGCATGCCGGGCGAGGGAAAAGACGGCGGTGGCTAGCCCGACGAGCACGATGCCGAAGCCGAGCGTCACCGGGTGGGCGGCGATCACGCAGATCACCAAACCCACCGTGGCCAGACCTGCCGCGCCGATCATGGCGGGGCGTTCGCCGATGCGCGAGATGAGCCATCCACTGGGGACGGTGCCGACCAGCTCGCCGATCGTCAGCAGGGCGGCGATCAGACCAGCGATCGCGAGCGTCGCTCCGAGGTTGTCGGCGGCGACCGGGATGACGGGGATGATGGCGCCTTCGCCGATCGCGAACAGCAGTGTCGGCACCAGGGCGGGCAGCACGATCGCGCGCCAGCGGAACGGCGGCGGGTCGGCGGACATCCCCCCGATGCTACGCCCGCGCGGTGCCCGGCCCGCCCGCCGGTAGGCTGGAGGCGACATGGACGAGCTGGACTTCACCGACGAGATCGCGGCCCTCCGCTCCACCTTCGCCGACATCCGCAGTGTCGTGGGCGTCGAGGAGTTGCAGAAGGACATCGCGCAGCTCAGCGAGCAGGCGGGCGCCCCCGACCTCTGGGACGACCCCGACAAGGCGCAGAAGGTCACGAGCGCCCTCAGCCACCGGCAGTCCGAGCTTGCGCGCATCACGAGCATCGAGTCCCGGCTCGACGACCTCGAGATCATGGTGCAGCTGGCCAACGAGGAGAAAGACGAGTCGGCCGCCGCGGATGCGCGCGCCGAGCTCGCGGCCGTCACCCAGACGATCAGCGATCTCGAGGTGCAGACCCTCCTCGACGGTGAGTACGACCAGCGCCCCGCGGTCATCACGATTCGGGCGGGCGCGGGCGGGGTGGATGCGGCCGACTTCGCCGAAATGCTGCTGCGCATGTATCTGCGCTGGGCGGAGAAGCACAAGTACCCGGTCACCGTCATGGACACGAGCTACGCGGAAGAGGCCGGCATCAAGTCGGCCACCTTCGAAGTGGATGCGCCGTACGCGTTCGGCACCCTCAGCGTCGAGGCCGGCACGCACCGTCTCGTGCGCATGAGTCCGTTCGGTGCCGCCGGAAAGCGCCAGACCAGCTTCGCCGCAGTCGAGGTGATCCCGCTGCTCGAGGAGGCGACGAGCATCGACATCCCCGAGTCCGACATCCGCGTCGACGTGTTCCGCTCGTCGGGGCCGGGCGGTCAGTCGGTCAACACGACCGACTCGGCGGTGCGCATCACCCACCTGCCGACCGGCATCGTGGTGTCGATGCAGAACGAGAAGTCGCAGATCCAGAACCGTGCCGCCGCGTTGCGCGTGCTGCAGTCGCGACTGCTCATCCTGCAGCGCGAGCAGGAGGCGGCCACCAAGAAGGAACTTGCGGGCACGATCACGGCGAGCTGGGGCGACCAGATGCGCAGCTACGTGCTCGCGCCGTACCAGATGGTCAAAGACCTGCGCACCGAGTTCGAGGTCAACAACCCGACGGCCGTCTTCGACGGCGATCTCGACGGCTTCATCGCTGCCGGCATCAAGTGGCGTAAGCGCCGCGACGACGACTAGCGCGCTGGAGCTGAGAGCGAAGGCGATTTCTCGCCTTCGCCGCGACGCCAGCGCCGAGGCCCGTCACGGGCCTCGGGTCGCTCGTGCGGCACCTCGCCGGTCGGCGGGACGGGTCTCGATACGCCGCCTGCGGCGGCTACTCGACCGGCGGGGGTGCCGCAGGTTCGCGCGCACCTCGCCGGTCGAGTAGCGGGCGCAGCCCGCGTATCGAGAGCACGCCACGCGGGTGTTTTCCCCTTCCTGTGAATCCCGTGCTGCCGGGTGTCGCTGCGCGGGTTGCTGACACGTCTACTTAGGCTGACCCCCGATGATCCGCTTCGATTCCGTGACCAAGGCGTACCCCGGCACGTCGCGGCCCGCCCTCAACGGCGTGAGCCTCGAGGTGCTCAAGGGGGAGTTCGTGTTCCTCGTCGGCGCCTCGGGCTCCGGCAAGTCGAGCTTCTTGCGACTCATCCTTCGCGAGGAGACGCCCACGAAGGGCTCCATCCACGTGCTCGGTCAGCATCTGAACACGCTGTCCAGCCGCAAGGTGCCGTACTTCCGCCGCAACCTCGGCGTCGTCTTCCAAGACTTCCGGCTGCTGCCCAACAAGACCGTCTTCGACAACGTCGCCTTCACGCTTCAGGTGATCGGTAAGAGCCGCGGGTTCATTCAAGAGGCCGTGCCCGACGCGCTCAAGATGGTGGGGCTCGCGGGCAAGTCGAACCGCATGCCGCACGAACTCTCCGGTGGTGAGCAGCAGCGCGTCGCGATCGCGCGCGCCGTCGTCAACAAGCCCGCGATCCTGCTCGCGGACGAGCCCACCGGCAACCTGGACCCCGCGACGAGCGCCGGCATCATGACGCTTCTCGAGCGCATCAACCTGGGCGGCACGACCGTCGTCATGGCCACCCACGACGCCGGCATCGTCGACCAGATGAAGCGCCGCGTGATCGAGCTCATCTCCGGGCAGGTCGTGCGTGACGAGCGTCAGGGCGGTTACCAGACCCAGGCTGTGCCCGTGCAGGACTTCGCCCGGCCGAGCACGGCGACCGGAACTCCCTACACGGATGGCCCCGTGCGTGCGGAGGTGCGGCCATGAGAGTGGGGCTGATCCTCGGCGAGGTGGCCAACGGTCTGCGCCGCAACGTGAGCATGGTCATCTCGGTCGTGCTCGTGACGTTCATCTCGTTGACGTTCGTCGGCGCCGCGATCCTGTTGCAGATGCAGATCGGCCAGATGAAGGGGTACTGGTACGACCGGGCCCAGGTGGCCGTCTACATGTGCACGTCCGTCGACACGACCGGCAACTGCACCCAGACGGAGGCGACCCAAGCGCAGATCGATGCGGTGCGGGCCCAGCTCGAGTCCGCCGCACTCGCCCCCTACATCGAGCGGTTCGAGTACGAAGACCACGACCAGGCGTACGCGAACTTCCAGAAGCAGTTCGCCAACAGCCCGATCGCCGCGTTCGTCACGCCCGAAACACTCAACGAGAGCTTCCGGGTGAACCTCATCGACCCGGCGGATGCCGACATCCTCATCGAAAGCCTGTCCGGTGCGGCAGGCGTGCAGGACGTTCAGGATCAACGCGGGTACCTCGACCAGATCTTCGCCGTGCTCAATGCGGCCAGTTACACGGCCATCGGGGTTGCGGCGCTCATGCTGATCGCGGCGGTGCTGCTCATCGCGACGACGATCCGGTTGAGCGCGTTCTCGCGCCGACGAGAGCTCGGCATCATGCGTCTCGTGGGAGCCTCCAACCGCTTCATCCAGACCCCGTTCATTCTCGAGGGCGTGTTCGCCGCGTTCATCGGGTCGTTGCTTGCCGGCGGTGCGATCGTCGCGATCGTGCAGTTCTTCGTGCAGGGCGTGCTGCAGCAGACGCTCCAGCAGACCACGACCCTCGTCGGTCTCACTGACGCCATGATCGTCGTGCCGATCCTGGTGGTGCTCGGTGCGGCGTTGGCGGCGGCATCGGCGGGCGTCGCGATCAGCCGATACCTCAAGGTCTGATCGACCCTCTCGGGCGCACGGCGGCGCGCTGCTAGACTGATCGGCTCACACCCGGCCGACCACGAAAGACACTGCCATGCCCAGGGAACGCGGACAGAAGGTCGTCGCGACCAACCGCAAAGCCCGCCACGACTACCTCATCGAGGACACGTACGAGGCGGGGCTCGTTCTCACGGGCACCGAAGTGAAGTCGCTGCGTCAGGGGCGGGCGAGCCTCGTCGACGGCTACGGCTACATCGATGGGGGTGAGGCGTGGCTGGATGCCGTGCACATTCCCGAATTCAACCAGGGGTCGTGGACGAATCATCCGCCGCGCCGTAAGCGCAAGATGCTGCTCCACAAGGCGCAGATCATCAAGATCGCGAACAAGATCAAAGACGGCGGTTACACACTCATTCCGCTGTCGATCTACTTCAACGACGGCAACGCCAAGGTCGAGCTGGCGGTCGCCAAGGGCAAGCGCGACTACGACAAGCGCCAGACGCTGCGCGAACGGCAGGACAAGCTCGAGGCGGAGCGCGCCATGCGTTCGCGCAACCTGCGCGGCGAGTAGACGCGCGGCGAGGATCAGTTCGCGCGGAAGCGCGCGTCGACGGAGGTGCTGAGCACGATCGGCTCCGGTCGGAACTCGAGGTGGGGCGCCATCGAGTCGGACGCCTTCATCGCCGACATGCGGTACTGCATGCCTCCGCCGCTGGCGGGGGAGCCGGCGTCACCGAGCATGCCGGGATCGGCGACGGCGATCGCGGTCACCGACGTGAGGCCGATCGCGGCCGCGTAGGTCGTCGCCTTGGCCACGGCGTCGGCAACCGCATCGCTGCGCACGCCGGCGATGGCACCGCGTCGTGTCTCGTCCGTCAGTTCCCACTCGATCGAGGAGAGTTGGGCATCCGGGATGAGAGCGACCTGCTCGACCCAGCGGGCGAGCGCATCGAAGTCGGCGAACACCGCTTGCACATCGAGCGCGGCGTGCTGCACGGGGTCGAGTTGCTTGCCTTCGTTGTTCCACGGGCGTTCCGACCACACGCGCACGCGCTCCTTCGACCAGGACCGCACGGCTCCCGTCTCTCCGGTGGCAAGCGGCTCGGTGAGGGCGCTGATCGCGTCCGCCGCGGCGACCGCGCGTGCGAAGACCGGCTCACGGTCGGGGCCCCACGCGTGCACACCGGTGCTGACGCGGGCTCGTTCGGCGGGGATGCGAGTCTCCGCTTCGCCCTGAACGGTGATGATGGTCTCGGCCATGCTCGCTCCCTCGATCGCAGTGGTACATCGCATTGTATGGGGGTAGAATGGAGGGCTTCCCGAAAGGGAGGTTTGGCAACTCCACAGCGCGACAACGACCCACCCACGGGGATGATCGGTTTCGACATTGCCTGCAAGACTGCGAGAAGCGGGTCGAGGATGCGGGGTTATCTCGTTAACGCTCCCTGCAAACCAATAAGTGCCGATTCCAAGAGCACTGTCTCGGCTAAGGCTGACCTCGCCCTCGCGGCGTAGTCTCCTTACCCACTAAATGAGACCGTCAGTCCGGGAACTCCCTCTACCCGGATCCTGGCGTCATCAAGAGGGATTGCTGCGTCGTTACGCCAGAGGGCGACGCGGGACTTGCACTCGGGCTGGGCCCGTCGACTTAGGTGCGTGTGACACAGGTCGGGGCCGAGTAGAACGCTTCTGCACGCTACGCCCGTAGAAGGCGCGGAATTACAGCAATGGACGGGGGTTCGATTCCCCCCATCTCCACCACGACCCGACGGTTCGCCCGTCGGGCGGACCGTCGGGTCGTTGTCGCGTTGTGAGGATGATGTCCCCTTCGTGGGCCCACGCCGCGCCGGTTCCGGCGCGTTGCGGAGCAACGTGGCGGCCGTGCCGGTGGGGAGTCGATTCCCCCCATCTCCACCACGACCCGACGGTTCGCCGTCGGGCGGACCGTCGGGTCGTTGTCGCGTTGTGAGAGCCCGCACACGACGCGGGCGACACGCCGTTGGAGGGCCCCGTCGATCGGTGTGTCCGGCGCCGCGTGTGCACTCTCGCACGCCGCCGATTCGTCGGCAAGCGCCTGCATCCGCGACACTGAACGCATGCACGTGCAGGGTTCTGTCGCTCCCGGTTTCGAGTCCGTCCGCGAGGCCTTCGTGGCGGGGCACGCTGATGATCCGGGCGCCGCGCAGCTGTGCGTCTACCGCGGCGGCGAGCGTGTCGTCGACCTGTGGACGGGGCGGGATGCGGCAACCGGCATCGAGGTCGACGGCGACACACCCACCGTGCTCTGGTCGGTGACCAAGGGCATCATGGCGGTCGCCGTCGCGCAGCTCATCGAACGCGGCGACCTCGACCCGGAGGCGCTCGTCACGAACTACTGGCCCGAGTACGGCGTGCGGGGCAAGGAAGGCACGCGCGTCGCCCACGTGCTCTCCCACACCGCTGGACTGCCGCAGTACCCACGCGACAGCGGCATCCGAACCACCGATGTCGGTGACCGCGCGCGCTGCGCCCGCGCGCTCGCGGAGGCGGCGCCGTGGTGGGAACCCGGTACCGCGATGATCTACCACGCCTTTACCTTCGGTGCCCTCGTCGACGAGATCGTGCGCGGGGCCACCGCACGCTCGACCGCGGATCTGGTCACCGAGCGCGTCGCCGCGCCGCTCGGCATCGACCTGTGGCTCGCGGGCATTCCCGCCGAGCGGGAGCCCGGCGTCACCCACCGCCACCTGTGGCACTCGGTGCCGGCGGATGCGCGCGCGGCGTGGGCGCCGTATGGCGTCGATCTGACCGACCCGGTCGTGCAGTGGCTCGCGGAACCGGTACCCACCTACGAGGAGTGGGTGGACTTTCTCAACACTCCGCTCGGACACCGCACCGAGTTCGGCAGTGCCGGCGGCATCGCCAGCGCCCGGTCGATCGCCGCGGTGTATGCCGCGTGCTTGCCCGACGGACTCGACGGCGTGCGCCTGTTCGACGCCGACACGATGGCTGCCGTCACCCGGCCGCGCACGGCGGGGCTGCCTCCGGTGCCGCAACTGGCGGCGGTTCCGCGGGATCGCGAGATGCCGTTCGGGCTCGGATTCATGATCGGGTCTCCGTTCCTCGACGAGCGCTTCGAGAAAGGCGGCACCTTCGGGCATCCGGGTGCGGGAGGCAACTATGCGTTCGCGCATCCGGCCAGCGGCACCGCCGTCGGCTACACGTGCACGAGCATGTGGGCCGACTCGACGCGCAGCGACCCCCGCACCGGATGGGCGACCGCCCTGGCTGCGCTCCTCGACGCCTGAGCCGCGATCGGTTCGGCGCAGGGACCTCCCGGTAGGCTGACCCCGATGTCCATCCCCGCCGCCGGCGAGCCAGGTGGCCCGCCGCTCTACGCTGCCACGCTCGTGGCGACGGTTGCGTTGTCGGCCATCGACGCCCTCGCCGTGATCGCGCTCGTGCTCGACCGTCCCGTTCAGGGCGTCGGCACGGCACGACGTCATGTGCTGCTCGACGGCGGCGCATGGGCGGAGGTCGAGATCCCCAAGTTCGGCGAGCCGCCGCCGCTCGCCGTCGACGTGTATTCGACGCGCGACGACGCCCACGCCCGTGCCGAGGCGCTCGACCTTGCGGCGCGCTTGCGGGAGGTTGCCGGCTGGCGCATCCACCCCGACTTCCCGACACCGTGAGGGGTGTCCGGCGCTGACCGCTCACGCCCGAGTCGACCACGAGGCGTCTCGCAGACTCACGGCCGATAGTGTGCGCCCGACACGACGACGCCTCCGCGACCGTCGGGTCGCGGAGGCGTCGGTGATCGAACGACAGCGCCGACTACTTCGCGCTGTCCTTCACGCTCCCGGTGAGCTGACCGGCGGGGTCGTAGACGAGGCAGAGCACCTCGCGGTCGCCGCTCTCCCAGCTGCCCGTGGTCGGGAAGTAGTAGCTGAACTGAAGCGAAGACTCTTCCCACGCGATGCCGACGTAGTCGGCGAAGGCGGCGAGGCAATCCGCGTCAGCCTGCTCGAAGATCGCATCCTCGCCGGGGTAGTCGCCGTCGGGCAGCAGGAACGACGCGTACGCCTCGCTGTCGTGCGGCTCGGCGCAGTCGATGACGGGCACGGTGCTGACTTCGCCCGACAGGTCGGCGTCGTTCAGGCAGTCGCCGACCGCGATCTGGAAGGCATCGGTGTCGGTGCCGTCCGAGGAGTCGAGGTCGACCGGGCCGGTCACGGTGTTGATGAGGCTGCAGCCAGCCAGGCTGAAGGCTGCAGCGCCGACGGTGAGCGCCAGTGCGGCGCTCTTCCACAGGGTGCTCGTACGAGACATGACGTGCTCTTTCTGTTTGCGGATTCAGACTCGGTGCGATGAGGAATCAGTGCTATGGACGCTCAGAGCCTAGCGCCGCGAGCACCTGTTCGTGCAGCAATCCGTTCGTCGCCAACGCCGAGCCCGACCACGGCCCGGGAACCCCGCCGATGGAGGTGAACCGGCCGCCCGCCTCCTCCACGATGGGGATGAGTGCGGCCATGTCGTAGGGCTTCAGATCGAACTCGCCCACGATGTCGAGCGAGCCTTCGGCCAGGAGCATGTACGACCACATGTCGCCGATCGCGCGGCTGCGCCACACCGCGCGGGACAGGGCGATGACGTCGTCGACTCGGCCTTCGCCGTCCCAGCCTTGCAGGCTGTTGTAGCTGAGGGAGGCGTCGGCGAGATCGCGCACGCCGCTCACCGCGAGCCGGGCCGGTTCCTGGCCGTGCGCAATGGCCCACGCCCCGTGGCCGCGGGCCGCGTACCAGCGCTTGCCGAGAGCGGGGGCGCTCACGACCCCGACGATCGGGTCACCGTCGATGGCGAGCGCGATGAGGGTGCCCCAGATGGGAACGCCGCGCAAGAAGTTGGCGGTGCCGTCGATCGGGTCGATGATCCACTGCCGCGACCCGTCGCCGACGGTGCCGTACTCCTCCCCGAGGATGGAGTCGTGCGGGCGGGCGGCTTCGATCCCCGCTCGGATCGAGCGTTCGACGGCCTGGTCCGCATCCGTGACGGGCGTGCGGTCCGGCTTCGTGGTGACGACGAGGTCGACGGCGTGGAAGCGGTTCAGGGAGATGAGGTCGGCGTCGCCCGCGAGGGCGAGGGCCAGCGACAGATCGTCGGCAGGGGTGTACTCGGTCACCCCGCCAGCGTAGCGAGCAGGCGTTGCAGCGAGTCGAATCGCTGCCGCCCCGTCTCACCCAGTTCGCCGCGTTCGACGGCCTCTTCGATGGCGCAGTCCGGCGCATCCGGCAGGTGGGTGCAGCCGCGGGGGCACTCCTCGGCAACCGCCGCGAGGTCGGTGAACGCCCCGATGATGTTGGCGGGGTCCACGTGTCCGAGACCGAACGATCGCACGCCGGGGGTGTCGACGATCCAGCCGCCGCCGAACCGGTAGGACACGGTCGACGACGACGTGTGCCGCCCTCGTCCGGTGACCTCATTGACGTGCCCGGTGGCGCGGTTCGCCTCCGGCACGAGTGCGTTGACGAGCGTCGACTTGCCGACGCCCGAATGGCCGACGGCGACGGAGGTGTGGCCGTCGAGCAGTTGCGTCAGCTCCTCGATCGGCACATCGTCGGACCGGCTGAGCACGACCGTCAGGTCGAGCCCTCCGAACGCGGCGAGGAACTCGCTCGGGTCGGCGAGGTCGGTCTTGGTGACGCACACGATGGGGTGGATGCCGGCGTCGTAGGCGGCGACGAGATAGCGGTCGACGAGGCGCGGGCGCGGCTCCGGGTTCGCGGCGGCGATGACGATGAGCATCTGGTCGGCGTTGGCGACGATGACCCGTTCGACTTCGTCGGTGTCGTCGGCGCTGCGGCGCAGGATCGTGGTGCGGGGCTGCACCCGCACGATGCGAGCGAGCGAACCTTCCGACCCGCTCGTGTCGCCGACCAGGTCGACTCGATCACCGGTGACGATCGCTTTCCGACCCAGTTCGCGGGCCCGGGTGGCCACCACCTGGCGCTCGGTGGGGGTGCCTTCGTCCATCCACACGCCGTACCGTCCGCGGTCGACGCTGAACACGCGCCCCGAGTCCGCATCGCTGTGCTCCGGTCGACGCTTCGTGCGCGGTTTGGTGCCCCGCGGGTTGGCGCGCACGCGAGCGTCGGTCTCGTCGTACTCCGACCAGGCCTCGTCGTCGCCGTCGGTGAGCCAGCTCATTGCGTCGCTGCGACCTCCGGGATGCCGGTGTCGCCGGAGAGCATGCTCGCCCACAACTCGGGGAACTGGGGGAGCGTCTTGCTCGTCGTCGCGATGTCGTCGACGAGCACTCCCGGCACCGCCAGTCCCACGAGCGCGCCCGTGGTCGCCATCCGGTGGTCCTCGTAGCTGTGCCACAGCCCGCCCGTGAGTTCCGCGGGCTCGAACGCGAGGCCGTCTTCGAGCTCGGTGACGTGACCGCCGAGACCACCGAACTCGGCGGCGAGCGCCGCAAGCCGATCGGTCTCGTGTCCGCGAAGGTGTTCGATGCCGGTGATGCGGCCGGGTTCGGCGGCCAGCGCGCACAGCGCGGCGATCGCCGGCGCGAGCTCGCCTCCTTCGGAGAGGTCGAGGTCGACGCCCGCAAGCGCACGGCCTCCGATGACACCCGCTCCGCCGTCGACGGTCAGCGCGCCGTCCGCACGTGCGACTTCCGCGCCGAACCGGGGAAGGATCTGCTCCAAGTGGGCGCCGACCTGCGTCGTCGACGCGGGCCAGCCCTCGATGGTGACCGTGCCTCCCGCGACGATCGCCGCCGCGAGGAACGGCGCCGCATTGGAGAGGTCGGGCTCGATGTGCACTTCGCCACCCGCGATCGGCTGCGGCTCCACGATCCAGTAGCCCGGCTCCGGGTTCTCGACGCGCACCCCGCGGGCAGCGAGGCAGGCGATCGTCATCTCGATGTGGGGCAGGCTCGGCAGCCGTTCCCCGACGTGGCGCAGCGCGAGGCCGTGTTCGAAGCGGGGCGCCGCGAGCAGCAGCCCGGAGACGAACTGGCTGGAGGCGGACGCATCGATCTCCAGTTCGCCGCCCGCGACCGCACCGGTTCCGTACAACCGGAACGGCAACGTGCCGAGGCCTTCGTCGCTGACATCGACGCCGAGCGAGCGGAGCGCGTCGATCATGGTGCGCATCGGCCGCCGGCGCGCGCTCGCATCCCCGTCGAAGACCACGGGTCCGAGGGCGAGAGCGGCCACCGGCGGCAGGAACCGCATCACCGTTCCCGCCAGACCGCAGTCGATCGATCCGCCGCCGAGGAGGTCGCCGGGCGTCACCCGCAGATCGGGACCGAACCGTCCCGTTCCCGGGACCTCCTCGATCGTCGTCCCGAGGGAGCGCAACGCCTGCACCATGAGAGCCGAGTCACGCGAATGCAGGGGCCACTGCAGGAGCGTGGGTGACTCGGCGAGAGCCGACAGCACCAGTTCGCGGTTGGTGAGACTCTTCGATCCGGGCAGTTGGAGGCGAGCGTTCAGCGGGCCGGTCGCGATCGGCGCCGGCCAGGGACCGGGCGCGGACGACGTCTCGGCGTTGTCGTCGCCGTACGGGTTGAACTCGGGTCCGGAATACGTGAAAACCTGCATCGGTTACCACAGTATCGGGCGAGACAGTCTCGCCGAGGAGAGGATGCGGTGACCGTCGCCACTGCGCACCCGGCTAGCGGGGAGCTCAGCGACCTAGACTGGGCGCTGATGACTAGCGACACGCCCGCTCAGGGCGACGATCTCCGGGCCCTCTTCGAGGAGCAGGCGCTGCCGTACATGGACCAGCTGTACGCAGCGGCGATGCGCATGACCCGTAACCCCGCCGACGCCGCAGACCTCGTGCAGGAGACCTTCGTGAAAGCCTTCCAGGCCTTCGGTCAGTTCCAGCAGGGCACCAACCTCAAGGCGTGGCTGTACCGCATCCAGACGAACACGTTCATCAACTCGTACCGCAAGAACCAGCGCAACCCGTACCAGGGAACCATCGATGACCTCGAGGACTGGCAGCTGGGCAACGCCGAATCGGTGACCCAGTCGCTGTCGACGCGCTCGGCGGAGGCGGAGGCGATCGACCACCTTCCCGACAGCGCCGTCAAGGATGCGCTGCAGGCGATCCCCGAGGACTTCCGTCTCGCGGTCTACTTCGCCGACGTGGAGGGCTTCTCCTACCAGGAGATCGCGGACATCATGAAGACACCGGTCGGCACCGTCATGAGCCGACTGCACCGCGGGCGCAAGATGCTGCGAGAGCTTCTCGCCGACTACGCCCGCGACCGCGGCATCGCCGCCGCCCCCACCACAACCAGGAGCACGACATGACCGACTGCGGATGCGACAAGGCGAAAGCCGAACTCGAGGAGTACCTGCACCGGGAACTCAGCGACGAGGACTTCCGGGACATCACCGAGCACCTCGCCGGATGCGACGACTGCTCAGCCGAGCACCTCGTCGGCATCACCCTCACCCAGAAGCTGCAGAAGGCGTGCCAGGACAAGGCGCCCGAGGAGTTGCGCGCCGCGATCATGGCGCGACTCGAGGTCAGCCGGTGAAGACGCTTCTCAACATCATCTGGCTGGTGTTCTCGGGGTTCTGGCTGTTCCTCGGCTATGTGCTCGCGGGGATCATCTGCTGCATCCTCATCATCACGATCCCGTGGGGCATCGCCTCGTTCCGCATCGCACGGTACGTGCTGTGGCCGTTCGGCCGGCAGGTCGTGCAGAAGCCGACCGCGGGAGTGTTCTCGTTCCTCGGCAACGTCATCTGGTTCATCTTCGCGGGGCTGTGGCTGGCGATCGGCCACGTCGTCTCGGGCATCGCGCTCGCGATCACGATCATCGGCATTCCGCTGGCGATCGCCGACTTCAAGATGATCCCGATCTCGCTCGCCCCGCTCGGCAAGGAGATCGTGCCCACCGGATCGCGCGACATCCAGCCGGTCGTTCAGCAGACCGCCTGAGGCTCTGCCGGCGCGTCAGCCCTTCAAGCGCTCCCCAGCGGCGATCATGCCGATGGCCTTGTCCCGCCGAGTCTGCTGCGTCTCGGCCTTCTTCGCTTCGGAGATCCATTGCCAGTACTCCCGCTGATGCGAGTACGACAGCGCACGGAACCGGTCGAGAACTCCTGCTGACGCGAAGGCCTGGGTCGTGGCGTCATCGAGCTCGACCACTCGTTCGGCGGTGTCGAGACGCAACTCCACGTGCACGACATCCCCCGCGGTCTTACCGATGGCGTCCTGTACCGACAGGGGGATGACCACCATGTGCTGGCCGCCGTAAGGTGCCAGCGACCCCCGATACGACTGCCCGTCGTAGCGTGCGACGACCGGAACCCGCGCCCGCGTGCCGAAGGTCTCGGCGACGTCGAAAGGCGCTGTGACGAACGAACCGCCCCCGTCGTACCGCTGAATCGGGGCGTCGAACTCGATCGGTCCCGGGTCTGTCACGGCCATGAGCTGTCCTCTCGTCGAGGCGATCCGTCTACAGGGTCAGTGCCCGATCGATCAGTTCCGCCTGCTCCTCGGCGCTGCGCTTCGAGGAGCCGGTCGCCGGAGACGCGGATGCCGGGCGCGATGCGACCTTGAGGGTGCGTCCCTCGAGGTAGCGAACGGCTTCGAGGCACATGAACGGCCAGGCGCCCTGGTTCTCGGGTTCGTCCTGCGTCCACATCAGATCGGCGTTCGGGTACTGGGCGAGCGTCGCGTTGAGTTCGGCGACCGGCAGCGGATAGAACTGCTCCAGTCGCACCACCGCGATGTCGCTGATCTCGCGCTTGTCGAGTTCCGCGATGAGGTCGTAGTAGATCTTGCCCGCGGTCAGCAGCACCCGGCGAACGGCAGCCTTGTCGGCCACGCGGCTGTCGTCGATCACCGGCTCGAAGCGACCCGAGGTGAAGTCGGCGACCTCGCTCGTGGCCCCGCGCAGACGCAGCATCGCCTTCGGCGTGAACACGATGAGCGGGCGGCGGGGGCGCGCGTAGGCCTGGCGGCGCAGCAGGTGGAAGTACGACGCGGGCGTCGACGGACGCGCGACCGTCATGTTGTCCTCGGCGCACAACTGCAGGTAACGCTCGATGCGCGCGGACGAGTGATCCGGCCCCTGCCCTTCGTACCCGTGGGGGAGCAGCAGCACGACACTCGAACGCTGGCCCCACTTCTGCTCGGCGCTGGAGATGAACTCGTCGATGACCGTTTGGGCGCCGTTGGCGAAGTCGCCGAACTGGGCCTCCCACATCACCAGTGCGTCCGCCCGCTCGACCGAGTAGCCGTACTCGAAGCCCATCGCCGCGTACTCGCTCAGCAGCGAGTCGTAGATCCAGAACTTCGCCTGCGACTCGGAGAGGTTCAGCAGCGGCAACCACTCCTGGCCGTTCTCACGGTCGTGGAACACCGCGTGACGCTGCACGAACGTGCCGCGTCGGGTGTCCTGTCCGGCCATGCGCACGGGAGTGCCTTCGACGAGCAGTGACCCGACGGCGAGCAGCTCGCCGAATCCCCAGTCGATGGCCCCGTTGCGGCTCATGTCGAATCGCTTCTTCAGCAGAGCCTGCAGCTTGGGATGCACGGTGAACCCGGCGGGCGGGTTGTCGTGTGCATCGCCGATGAGCTGAATCACGGACTCCGCGACCCCGGTCGTTGCCGGCGCGCCCGAACTCGTGTCCTGCTGGGACTCCGGCTTCTCCAGGTCGGCAACCGACTCGGCGGCCTCGGTGATGACGGGCATCGAGCCGGTCTGGGCCGCGTGCGTCTCCGCGAACGCGCGCTCCAGGCTGTCCTGGAAGTCGCGGTGCGCCGCGTCGTACTCCTCCTGCGTGATATCACCACGGCCGACGAGAGCCTCGGTGTACAGCGTGCGCACGGAGCGCTTCGCCTCGATGAGGTTGTACATGAGCGGCTGCGTCATCGACGGGTCGTCGCCCTCGTTGTGGCCGCGGCGGCGGTAGCAGACGAGGTCGATGACGACATCCCGGTGGAACTCCTCGCGGTAGGCGAACGCGAGCTCGCCGACCCGCACCACGGCCTCGGGGTCGTCGCCGTTGACGTGGAAGATGGGTGCCTGGATGGTCTTGGCGACGTCGGTCGCGTACGTCGACGTGCGTCCTTCGCCGGGCGGCGTCGTGAAGCCGACCTGGTTGTTGATCGTCACGTGCACGGTGCCGCCGGTACGGTAACCGCGCAGCTGCGACATCTGCAGCACCTCGACGACGATGCCTTGGCCGGCCATCGCCGCGTCGCCGTGCACCATGATCGGGAGCACCCCGAACTCGCCGGCGCCCAAGCGGTCCTGCTTGGCGCGCACGATGCCTTCGAGCACACCGTCGACCGCTTCGAGGTGCGACGGGTTCGCGGCCAGGTAGACGGGAATGGTCTCCCCGCCCGCGGCCGTGAAGGTTCCTTCGGTGCCCAGGTGGTACTTCACGTCGCCGGAGCCCTGCACGGTCTTCGGGTCTTGCGTGCCCTCGAACTCGCGGAAGATCTGACCGTAGGTCTTGCCCGCGATGTTGGTGAGCACGTTGAGGCGACCGCGGTGGGCCATTCCGATGGCGACCTCGTCGAGCTTCGCCTCGGCAGCCTTCTGGAGTACGCCGTCGAGCAGAGCGACGAGCGACTCGCCACCTTCGAGGCTGAACCGCTTCTGGCCGACGTACTTCGTCTGCAGGAACGTCTCGAACGCCTCGGCCTCGTTGAGCTTGCCGAGGATGCGCATCTGCTCGTCGTGGCCCGGCTTCTCGTACTTGCGCTCGAGGTGCTCCTGGAACCAGCGGCGCTGGGCCGGGTCCTGGATGTGCATGTACTCCACGCCGATCGTGCGGCAGTAGGAGTCGCGCAGCACGCCGAGAATCTCGCGCAGCAGCATCGTGCGCTTGCCGCCGAAACCGCCGGTCACGAACTCCCGGTCGAGGTCCCAGAACGTCAGACCGTGGCTGGAGATGTCGAGGTCGGGGTGCGAACGCTGCCGGTACTCGAGCGGGTCGATGTCGGCCATGAGGTGACCGCGCACCCGGAACGCGTTGATGAGTTCCTGCACACGCGCCGTCTTGTCGACGTTGTCGGCGAGGTCGACGCTGATGTCGGCAGCCCAGTGGATGGGGTCGTACGGGATGCGCAGGGCCGCGAAGATGTCTTCGTAGAAGCCGCGCTCGCCGATCAGCAGCTCATGGATCTTCTTGAGGAACTCGCCCGATCCCGCGCCCTGGATGACGCGGTGGTCGTAGGTGCTCGTGAGCGTGATCGTCTTGCCGATCGCGAGTTCGGCGAGCGTGCGCGGGCTCGCGCCCTGGAACTCGGCGGGGTACTCGAGAGCACCTGCGCCGACGATGCAGCCGGCGCCCTTCATGAGGCGGGGAACCGAGTGTTCGGTGCCGATGCCGCCGGGGTTGGTGAGCGAGATCGTGTTGCCGGCGTAGTCCGCGGCGGTGAGCTTGCCGTTGCGGCCGCGAGCCACGACATCTTCGTACGCGGCCAGGAACTCGGCGAAGGTCATCGTGTCGGCGCGCTTGATGCCGGGAACCACGAGAGCGCGAGAGCCGTCGGGCTTGGGGATGTCGATCGCGATGCCGAGGTTGATGTGCGCCGGCGTGACCACGGAGGGCTTGCCGTCGATCTCGTCGTAGTAGACGTTCTGGCTGGGGAACTCCTTGAGCGTGCGCACGATGGCCCACGCGATCAGGTGAGTGAAGGAGACCTTGCCGCCGCGGGCGCGCTTGAGGTGGTTGTTGATGACGATGCGGTTGTCGATCATCAGCTTGGCCGGAACCGTGCGCACGCTCGTCGCGGTGGGCACGGTGAGGCTCGCATCCATGTTGGCCGCGAGCGACTTGGCGGGGCCCTTGAGAGCGGCCACGGTGTTCTCGGGCTCGGCGGCCGGCTCGACCGCCTCCTGCGCGGGGATCGGCGCCGTGGCGGGAGCGTCGGCGGGAATGGGCTGCGGGCGGGCGGGCGCCGAAGTGGTGCGGGCGACCGGCTGGCTGCCCGTCGTCGCGGAGGGTTCCGCGGGTGCGGGCGCGGCGGACTCGGTGCGCGGGGCCTCGATGACCTCATCGGGGATCTGCGCCTCGCCCCCGACCTGCGCGTCGCTTCCGGTCGGGGTGCCCACGACGGGAATGGCTCCGGTGGGCGTCGGGTCGACCGTGGGGTGGTAGCTCTCCAGAATCGGCCACCAGGACTTGTCGACCGAGTTCTTGTCTTCGAGGTACCGCTCGTACATCTCGTCCACGAGCCACTCATTTGCTCCGAACTCGCCGGAGGAATCACCCTCCGGGACGACTCCGGTCACTTGGCTTGACACAGCCGACCGCCCACTTCCGGTTTTCTCGTCTTCACGACACACGTGCGCCTGAAGGTGAGGACGCACACCGCATCCAAGAGTAATGGCAATTCCTGGACCCGCGCTGGTGACCCCTCGGGCGAGTAGCGTTAATTTCATGCGCTTTTATGAAACGTCGCCGACCCACGACCTGACCTACTCGGACGTCTTCCTCGTGCCGTCCCGGTCGGCCGTCGCCAGCCGCCTCGACGTGTCGCTCGCGCCCGACGACGGCACGGGGGCCAGCATCCCCATTGTGTCGGCGAACATGAACTCGGTCACTGGTCCGCGACTGGCGGCCGCCCTCGCGCGGCGCGGCGGATTGGGCGTGCTGCCGCAAGACCTGCACCCGCAAGACCTCGATGCGGCCATCCGGTGGGTCAAATCCCAGCCGGTGGGGTGGGACGCCGCGATCGACCTGCTTCCCTCGGCCACGGTCGCTGACGCGCTCGCGCAGCTTCCGCCGCTGCCAGGCCACGGCCTCGTCGTGCACGACGAGCAGGGCCGCTACCTGGGCGCGATCCCCGCGGAGCGTCTCGCGACGGCGCTTCCGCACGCCCCGCTCGGTGACCTGCTGGCGCCCCGCGGCCCGTCGATCGACGCGGATGAGCTCAGCGGTCCGCGGTCGGCGTTCGACCTCATGGTCGCGGCGGGGGTGGAGTTCGCGCCCGTGCTCCACGAAGGTCGTGTCGTCGGGACGCTCAGCCGCACGGGCGCGTTGCGCTCGACGCTCTATGCGCCCGCGTTGGACGCGCACGGCCGCTTGCGCGTTGCCGCGGCGGTGGGCATCAACGGCGATGTCGCCGCGAAGGCGAAGGCCATCGTCGAGGCCGGCGTCGACGTGCTCGTCATCGACACGGCTCACGGCCATCAGGAGGGCATGCTGCGCGCGATCCGCGCGGTGGCCGCTCTCGACCTCGGTGTGCCGATCGTCGCTGGCAACGTCGTGACCGCCGAAGCCGTGCGCGACCTCGTCGAGGCGGGAGCGACCATCGTCAAGGTCGGTGTCGGTCCGGGCGCGATGTGTACGACCCGAATGATGACCGCCGTCGGACGGCCGCAGTTCTCCGCCGTGCTCGAGACCGCCCAGGCCGCGCACCAATGGGGGGCCACCGTCTGGGCGGATGGGGGTGTGCGCTACCCGCGCGATGTCGCACTCGCGCTCGCCGCGGGTGCGTCCTCGGTGATGATCGGCTCGTGGTTCGCAGGAACCGTCGAGGCGCCGGGCACGCTCGCGACCGACGAGTCGGGCCGGGCGTACAAAGAGAGCTGGGGTATGGCGTCCACGAAGGCGGTCACGGAGCGCTTCGGACGCCTCGATGCCTACGAACTGGCACGCAAGAAGCTCTTCGCAGAAGGCATCTCGAGTTCTCGCATCTACCTCGACCCGCAGCGGCCCTCGGTCGAGGATCTGCTCGACATGATCACGTCGGGCGTGCGCAGTTCCTTCACCTACGCGGGAGCCTCGAGTCTGCCCGAGTTCCGGGAGCGCGCGCTCGTGGGCATCCAGTCGGCGGCGGGGTATGAGGAGGGCAAAGCCCTCCCCGTGTCGTGGTGACCGCGCCGAGGGGCCGGCGCGGCGCGTCGCTTTCAGCTCCAGCGCGCTGGTGAGTGATCGTGCGACGTTCTGTACACTGAACGCACCTATGGACGACCCTCCTTCTAGTATCCGGGCCAGCGGTTCCGTCTCATGAACGAGTGGATCATGCTGGCCATCGGCATCCTTCTGACGATCGGCACGGGCTTCTTCGTCGCGAGCGAGTTCGCGCTCGTCAACCTCGACCGGGCCGACCTCGAGGCGCGGCAGGCCCGTGGGGAGCGCGGACTGCGCATCACCATCGGAGCTCTCAAGCGCACCTCGACCCACCTGTCGAGTGCCCAGCTCGGCATCACGCTCACCACCCTCCTCACCGGGTACCTACTCGAGCCGGTGCTGAGCATGTGGCTGGCGATACCGTTCGCCGCTCTCGGAATGGATGGGGCGACCGGTCGCGTCATCGCCACGGTGCTCGCGATCGTGCTGGCCACCCTGCTGTCGATGATCGTCGGCGAACTCGTGCCCAAGAACCTTGCCCTGTCGGTGCCGCGCGTCACCGCCAAGATCGTGCTGCCCTTCCAGGTGGCCTTCACCGCCGTGTTCCGGCCGGCGGTCGCGCTGCTCAACAACACCGCCAACGCGGTGCTCCGCGGCTTCGGGATCGAGCCCAAAGAGGAGCTGTCCGGGGCTCGGTCGGCGCAGGAACTGGCCTCCCTCGTGCGGCGATCGGCGATGGCCGGAACGCTCGACCTCGATACCGCGACCCTGCTGACACGCACGCTCGTGTTCGCCGATCTGTCGGCGGAGGAAGTCATGACGCCCCGCCCGCAGGTCAGAAGCGTCGATCGCAGCGACTCCGCACTCGACGTCATCGCGCTTGCGCGAGAGACCGGGCACTCCCGGTTCCCCGTGACCGACGGTTCCATAGATGACGTCGTCGGCATCGTTCACGTCAAGAAGGCGGTCGCCGTGCCTCGCGAGAAACGTGCCGACGTGCCCGTCTCCGCCCTGCAGGACGACGCGCTCGAGGTGCCGCACACCGTCGACCTCGACACCCTGCTCGACCGGCTTCGCGACACCGGCTACCAGATGGCCGTCGTGGTCGACGAGTACGGCGGCACGGCCGGTGTGGTGACCCTCGAAGACCTCGTCGAAGAACTCGTCGGGGAGGTCGCCGACGAGCACGATCCCGACCGGTCCGACATCGTGCGTCCGCTCGGGCAGTCGTGGTTCACGTTCCCCGGAATGCTGAGGCCCGATGAGTTGCGGGAGCGCACCGGCATCTCCGTCCCGGAGGACGGCGACTATGAGACGGTCGCCGGCTGGATGATCAGCAGGCTCGGGCGGCTCCCCGCTGTCGGCGACACCGACTTCACCGTCGACCACGAGCGCGGCGTGTTCAGCGTCGAGCGACTCGACGGGCGACGTATCGACCGGGTTCGGTTCACCCCGCATCCCGAGCCGTCCGAGGCGGGTGACGCGTGATGGACTGGTGGGGCATCGTCTGGCTGTTCGTGCTGCTGGCCGTCAACGCGTTCTTCGTCGGTGCCGAGTTCGCGGTGATCTCGGCGCGCCGCGCCCAGATCGAGCCCCGTGCCGAAGCAGGATCGGCTGCCGCTAAGCGCGCCCTGTGGGCGATGGAGCACGCGACGCTGATGCTTGCCGCGTGCCAACTCGGCATCACCGTGTGTTCGCTGCTCATCCTCAACGTCTCGGAGCCGGCGATCCACCACCTGCTGGAGATCCCGCTCGCCCTGACCGGCTGGTCGCCGGAGGCGGTCGGCACGATCGCGTTCGTGATCGCGCTCGTGCTCGTGAGCTTCCTGCATGTGGTGTTCGGCGAGATGGTGCCGAAGAACCTCTCGTTCTCCCTCCCGGAGCGCGCCGTGCTCATCCTCGCGCCGCCGCTCGTGCTCATCGCTCGGGTGTTCCGCCCGGTGATCGCCGCCCTCAACGGCATCGCCAACGCGATCGTGCGACTCTTCGGGGTGGAGCCCAAGAACGAGGCGACGAGCATCTTCACGCTCGACGAGGTCGCGACGATCGTCGCCGAATCCACGAGAGAAGGCTCGCTGAAGGGGGCCAGCGGCACTCTCACCGCGGCGTTCGAGTTCTCGGAGAAGAAAGCCGAAGACGTGGCGGTCGGCTTGGATTCGCTCGTGAGCCTGCCGGGGGAGGCAACACCGGCGGATGTGGAGCGCGCCGTCGCCCAGCGGGGCTTCTCGCGCTACGTGATCGTCGACGCGACCGGCGAGCCCACGCACTACGTGCACATCAAGGATGTGATCGGCCTCGACGACGACGAGTTCGACCGTCCGGTGCCGCGCAAACTCCTGCGCAAACTCATCTCGATTCCGCGCGGCACCGACCTCGAGGAGGCCCTCGCGACGATGCGCCGTGAGGGCGCGCATGTCGCCCGTGTCTTCGACGAGCACGGCGCCATCCGCGGGGTGCTGTTCCTCGAGGACATCATCGAGGAACTGATCGGCGAGGTGCACGACGCGACGCAGAAGCGCCGCCGGTCGCCCTAGCCGGCGAGCGACTCGAGAAAGCGCCTCAACCCGTCCGCTCCCGTGTAGTGGTGCGTCGTGACACCGAGCGCCGCGGCGGCATCCGTGTTCTCCGCCTTGTTGTCGATGAAGACCATCGCCTCGAGCGGGATGCCGAGCTCGTCGGCGACCTCACGGTAGATGGCGGGGTCGGGCTTGATGGCGTCGAGTTCGGCGCTGACGAACACCCGCTCCAGGTAGTGCGCGAGCGGCGAGAACCGGAAGCCGCTCGCGAAGTCGAAGCCCGCGTTGGAGAGCAGCGCGACTCGGGTGCCGCCCGCGTGCAGGCGCGCGATGAGGTCGAAAGTGCCCGGCTCCACACTCCACCAGGAACGGAAGTCGGCGACCCAGAGCTCATGGATGCGCGACGGCGACCACTCCACGCCGAGGTCGCGCGCGACGGTCGCCCAGTAGTCGATGACGAGCAATCGGCCTTGGTCGAGCGCGTTGCGGTGGCCCCAATACGCCTCCCAGAACTCCGCCTCCCGGTTGGCGGGGAGCCCCGTCACGGCCACGAGTGCGGCCCGGTCCGCGTCGTTCGGGCTGTGCGAGATGACCTCGCCGTAGTCGAAGACGACGACACGACCGGGGATGCTCAGGCTCACCGGACCAAACTATCGTGATGCCATGACTGCGTACGCGTCCTTCACCGCGCCCGACGCGGCCGCGTGGATCGCGATGCCGACCGCGGCGGACGACAAGTACAGCCGCGGCGTGCTCGGCATCGCGACGGGTTCCGACCGGTACCCGGGCGCTGCGGTGCTCGGCGTCGAGGCAGCGCTGCACACCGGGGTGGGCATGGTGCGCTACGTCGGCCCGGCGCGTGCGACGGACTTGGTGCTCGCGCGCCGCCCGGAAGCCGTCCCGGGGCGCGGCCGAGTGCAGGCGTGGCTGATCGGGTCGGGCGTGGATGCCGCCGAGCGCAACGAGGACCTCCTGACTTCGCTCATCGCCGAGAATGTGCCGTTCGTGCTCGACGGCGGCGCCCTGGATCTCGCCGCCCGCGCAGCGGGACCCGTCGTGATCACCCCGCACTATCGGGAACTGGCCCGCCTGCTGGGGGCCGATGCTGCCGACATCGCAGCCGACCCCGGTGCGTGGGCGGAACGGGCGAGCGGGCAACTCGGGGTCACCGTGCTGCTCAAGGGGGCGACGACCTACATCCACGGTCCCACGGCCGCGGGAGGGACCGAGGCGTACGCGGTAACCGGGGCACCGGCGTGGCTTGCCACGGCCGGCGCGGGGGATGCGCTCGCCGGAGTACTCGGAGCGCTGGTGGCCACCCACAGCGCGTCGATCCTCGACGATCCGGGTGTGCTCGCCGCGCTCGCGGCCACCGCCGCGGTGCTGCACGGCGAAGCCGCGATGCGCGCGAGCAGTGACGGACCGTTCACCATCCTCGACCTGTGCGCCCAGTTGCCCGCCGTCGTGCGGGAACTGCTCAACCGTCGGTGAAGCGGGCCAGGAACTCGCGAGTTCGCGCGTTCCTGGGGTTGCCGAACACCACGTCGGGCGGGCCCTGCTCGACGATCACGCCTTGATCCAGGAACACGACCCGGTTGGCGACATCCCGCGCGAACGCCATCTCGTGCGTGGCCATGACGATCGTGGCACCCTGCCGACCGAGGTCGCGCACGAGATCGAGCACCTCACCGACGAGTTCCGGATCGAGCGCGCTCGTGATCTCGTCGAGCAGCAGCACCTCCGGTTCGGTGACGACCGCTCGGGCGATCGCGGCGCGCTGCTGCTGCCCGCCGGAGAGGCGATCGGGGAACGAGCGTGCGTGCTCGGCGAGGCCGACCCGGTCGAGCATCTCGAGCGCGCGCGCCTCCGCGTCGGCGCGCGGCCGGCGCAGCACGTGGCGGGAGGCGAGCGTCACGTTGTCGAGCACCGTCAGGTGCGGAAAGAGGTTGTAGTGCTGGAAGACGACGCCGATGCGGGCGCGCACCTCATCCGGGGCGATGCGCGGATCGGTGATGTCGCGGCCCGAGAGGAAGATCTGCCCGTCGTCGATCCGTTCGAGCAGGTTGACGGTGCGCAGCAGCGTGGACTTGCCGGACCCGCTCGACCCGATGAGGGCCACCACCTCGTGCGCATCCACGTCGAGGTCGATGCCTCGGAGCACGTCGCGGTCGCCGAACGACTTGTGCACGCCGCGCAGCGACAGCACGGGTTCGCTCATACGATGCCTCCGATCTGCTCGCGCTCCCGCAGGCGGGCCGAGTACCAGTCCGTCAGGCGGATGAGCGGCAGGGCGAGCAGCACGAAGAACAGTCCCGCGAGCACATAGGGCGTGAAGTTGAAGAACTTGGCGGTTTCGATCTGTGCGGCGCGCACGGCGTCGATCGCGCCGAGCACCGAGATCAGACCCACATCTTTCTGCATCGAGATGAAGTCGTTCATGAGCGCGGGCGTCACCTTGCGGATCGCCTGCGGCAGCACGACGAGACGCATCGTCTGCCCGTGGCTGAGCCCGAGCGAGCGAGCCGCGAGCCGCTGCGAGGGATGCACGGCCTCGATGCCGGCGCGGAACACCTCCGACACGTAAGCGGAGTAGGTGAGGATGAGGGCGATCGTGCCGAGCACCGCCGCCGGAATGCGGGTGCCCTCGGATCCCTGGAGCCCGGGGATGCCGTAGCCCACGAGGTAGAGCACGATGATGAGGGGAAGCCCCCGGAACAGGTCGGTGTATCCGGCGGCGAGGGCTCTCAGGGGAAAGAAGATCGGCCCCCGCAGCGTGCGGATCACCGCGAGGATCACGCTGAAGACGATCACCCCGAGCGAGGCGAACAGCAGCACGCGCAGGTTCAGCAGGAACCCGTCCCACACGCGGGGCAGGGCCGCGACGAAGACCTCCGGGTTGAAGAAGGTCTGCTGGACACGCGCCCAGCCGGGGGTATTGACGACGGTGATCCAGAGCACGACGGCGAGCACCACCGTCGACACGGCGCTGATGAGTACCGATCGGGTGGTCTGCCGACGGCGGAAGGCCCGGCGGCCGAGCTCGATGTCGCTCGGCTGCCGGGCCTGTCCGTGGGAGGTCATCCCGACAAACTACTTGAGGACGGGCACCGAGACCGAGTCGGACAGCCACTCCGCCTCGATCGCGGCCAGGGTGCCGTTCTCGCGAAGCGCGTCGACGGCTGCCGACACGCGCTCGGTGAGCGGGCTGTCCTTGGCCAGCACGAGGCCGAACAGGTCGCCCGTGCCGCCCTCGAGCGGGAGCTGGCCCACGATGATGCCGCCTGTGAGCTCGACACCGGTGAGGTAGAACGCGGTCGGCAGGTCGACGACGATCGCGTCCACCTGGCCGGACTCGAGGGCGAGCTTCGCGTCATCGTTGGTGCTGAACGCCTGCGCGCCCGCCGTGGGGGCGATCTGGGACTCGATCGCGTCGAAACTCGTCGTGCCGGTCGCCGCACCGATGAGCAGGTCCTTGAGGTCGGCGATTGACGTCGCGTTCGCAGCCGCCGATCCTTCGACGGTCACGATGGCCTGCGTCGTCTCGTAGTACGGCGAGGAGAAGTCGACATTGGCCTTGCGCTCCTCGGTGATGGAGTACTGCTGCAGGTTGAAGTCGAAGTTCTTCGGACCGGGCGCGATGGCCTCGTCGAACGTCGTGCGGACCCAGACCACATCCTCGGCCGCGAAACCGAGCTCCTCGGCGACCGCGTACGCGACCGCGGCTTCGAAGCCTTCGCCGGTCTCGGGGGCGTCGTCGATCACCCAGGGGTAGTAGGCGGGTTCGCCGGTGCCCACGGTGAGCTTGCCTTCGGTGACGTACTCGCCTGCGGAGTCGTCGGCCGCGGGCGTGCACGCGGCGAGGCTGAGGGCGAGAGCGGCGGCGCCGAGGGCGGCGACCCCGCGGAGGATCGTGGATCGAGTCATGGTGTCTCCTCGTAACGGAACGTGACGCGCGACAGGGCAATCGCACGGGTGCGTTCCATCTTCTCGCAGGCGCCGCCCGCGTGCGAGAAGAGGTCGAACTGTTACCGTTACGCTGAAACCATGACGGCCCTCCGGCCGGCCGACGGCTCGGCCGGAACAGTTGCCGGTGCCTTCGTTCGCAACCCGCTCGTGCTGTGGGCTGCGTTCGTGGTCACCCACCTGGTTCTCGGTCTGCTGGCTCTCTACGCGCCCGGGCTGCCGCTCGGCGACGTCACCTACGTCTACGCGTTCTGGATGGATCAGGCGCTCAGCCACAACTTCTGGGTCGGCATCGATACCGCCTGGGTGTATCCGATCCTCGCTCTGCTGCCGATGCTCGCGGCGACCGTCTTCGGCGCGGCTCAGTACGGGGCGACCTGGCTGTCGCTCGTGATGCTGCTCAACGCGATCGCCTTCGGCGTGCTCACCGGCTGGGGCCGGCGCCCCGATCGGATCGCCGTCGGTTGGTGGTGGATCGGCTTCCTGCTGCTGCTCGGACCGATCGCGCTCGGCCGCATCGACTCGATCACCGTGCCGATCGCCCTCATCGGGGTGCTCGTCGTCGCGACCCGGCCCTTGCTGGCCTCCGTGCTTCTCACCGTGGGCGCGTGGATCAAAGTGTGGCCCGCCGCCCTCGTGCTCGCCGCGGTGATCGCGGTGCGCCACCGGCTGCGGCTCGTCGCCGGTGCCGCGTTGACGACGGCCGTCGTGCTCGTGGGGGCGCTGCTCATCGGCGCGTCGGGCACGGTGTTCACGTTCGTGACCGAGCAGACGGGGCGCGGGCTGCAGATCGAATCACCCGTCAGCACCGTGTGGATGTGGATGACGCGCGCCGTCGTGCCGGGCACCCGCGTCTACTACGACACCGGCATCCTCACCTACCAGGTCGAAGGGCCAGGTTCTGAGGTAGCCGCCGCCCTCACGACACCGCTGCTGGTGATCGCCGTCGCCGCGATCGCGGGCCTGGCCTTGTGGTCGCTGTGGCGCGGGGCCGAGACCGGCGACCTCTTGCCGCCGCTCGCGCTGGCCCTCGTGACCGCGCTCATCGCCTTCAACAAGGTCGGATCGCCGCAGTTCGTGTCGTGGCTCGCGGTGCCCATCCTGCTGGGGCTGGCGACGGCTGCCGCCGGCTGGGGGAGACCGTTCCGCACGCCCGCGATACTCGGGCTGGTGATCGCCGGCCTCACGCAACTCATCTACCCGTACTTCTACGGGTGGCTGCTCACCCTCGACGTCGCGATGCTCTCGGTGCTCACCGCGCGCAATGTGCTCTACTTCGTGCTGCTCGGCTGGGCCATCCATGCGATCGTCACGGCGCCGCGCTGGTCGGACGCGGCCCTGGAATCGGAAGCGCTCGCGGAGCAGACTGAAGACAGTGCGAGGCCGACCGTGTGGACGGTGAGCCTCGCCGATCCCGCGAACGACCGGCGTTCGGCGGAGACGGGGAAGGACTGACCATGCTGGTGGCATTCTCGGTGGCGCCGAGCGGGGGAGCAGACGGCTCGGATTCGGTGCACGATGCCGTCGCGGCGGCGGTGCGGGTCGTGCGGGCCTCAGGTCTGCCCAATCACACCGACTCGATGTTCACGACCATCGAAGGCGAGTGGGACGAGGTCTTTGACGTCGTCAAGCGCGCGACCGACGCGGTCGGCGCATACGGATCCCGGGTGTCGCTCGTGCTCAAGGCCGACATCCGGCCGGGGCACGTCGGCGAACTCACCGGAAAGGTGGAGCGGCTCGAGCAGGCGCTCGTGCGCGAGGCGCAACTCGACTAGCGCACCGGGCTCGACCGGTTAGGATCGGATGCCCGGCTCGACGGCGAGCTCACCACCACCTCGCAGCACCTCGGGATCGGCCACGATGACTCTCACGCCCACGCGCATCCGCCTTGCGCTCCTCGCGCTCGCGCTCGGTGGCTTCGGCATCGGGTTGACCGAGTTCGTCGCCATGGGGCTGCTCCCGAACCTGGCCGTCGACCTGCTGCCCGACGTGTGGTCGGTATCCCACGAACGGGCCACCGGACAGGCGGGATGGCTGGTCTCCGCCTACGCCGCGGGCGTCGTCGTCGGGGCGCCCACGATCGCGGCGGTCGCCGCGCGCTTGCCCCGCAAGCAGCTGCTGCTCGGGTGCGTCGCCGTCTTCACGCTCGGCACGGTCGCATCCGCGCTGCTGCCGACGTTCGAGCTTGTGCTCGCCGCGCGGTTCGTTGCCGCGCTCCCGCATGGCGCCTACTTCGGCATCGCCGCGCTTGTGGCGGCGTCGCTCATGGGCCCCGGCAAGCGGGGGCAGGGGGTGGCACTCGTGCTCTCCGGCCTCACGATCGCCAACGTCATCGGCGTTCCCACGATCACCTGGCTCGGTCAGGTGGCCGGCTGGCGGGTCGCCTACCTCGCCGTCGCGCTCGTCTTCGCGGCGACCTTCCTCGCCGTGAGCCTCGCGGTGCCGTTCCAGCCGGGCGACCCGGCGGCGACCGTTCGACGGGAGTTGACCATCTTCCGCCGCGGTCAGGTTTGGCTCGCCCTGCTCATCGGGTCGGTCGGCTTCGGCGGGTTCTTCGCCGTCTACACCTACGTAGCCCCCGTGGTGATCCAGGTCACGCGCCTCGACGCGGCGGTCGTGCCGTGGGCGCTCGTCGTCGCCGGGCTCGGGATGACGGTGGGCAACTTCCTCGGCGGTCGTCTCGCCGACCGCAGCGTCATCCGCACGCTCTTCGTCTGCTTCGCCGTGTTCGGGGTGTCGATCCTCGGTTTCGCGCTCACCGCGCAGTGGCCGGCGGGCCTGTTCGTGTTCCTGTTCCTCGTGAGCCTGGCGGCATCCGCTCTGTCGCCGGCGATCCAGACCCGCCTCATGGATGTCGCCGGGGACGGCCAGTCGCTCGCGGCGGCCATCAACCACGCCTCGCTCAACATCGGTAACAGTCTCGGCGCCTACCTCGGCGGGCTCACGATCGCCGCCGGTCTCGGCTACCTCTCCCCGTCGTGGGTGGGACTCGTGCTCGTCGTTCCCGGCGTGCTGCTGGCGGTCGTCAGCGTGGCGCTCGAGCGGCGCTCGCGCCGCCGCCCCACCGGGTCAGAAGTGCCGGGGGGTCTCGCCCTCGACGAGGATGCCGTCCTCGATCGCCCGCTTGCGTAGCGCGACCTTCGTGCCGACGTCGAAGCCGGCCACGCGGTACTTCTCGCGGATGCGCTTGAGGTAGCTCTTCGCCGTCTCTTCCGAGATGCTCAGCTGGTAGGCGACCTGCTTGACGGGCTCGCCGCCACCGTAGAGCGCCATGACCCGACGTTCCTGAGCGCTCAGCTTGGGCGCGCCGCCGACCTCGCCCGCGCTGAGCGCCAGGTCGAGTTCGGCGGAGACGAACGGTTCGCCCTTGTGGGCGGCGCGGATCGCCTCCACGATCATGCCCGCGTCTTCGCTCTTGACGAGGTAGCCGAGCGCGCCGGCGCTGAGCGCCTCGCGCACGACGTTCGGCTCCGAGTAGGTGCTCATGAGCACGACCTTGACCCCCATCGTCTTGAGGGTGTTGATCTTGAGGGAGACGGGGATGTTGTCTTTCAAGTCGAGGTCGAGCAGCACCACGTCGACGGGGAACTCGGGGTGCACCGTGAGCTCGGGCCACGTGGGCACCGCCACGACCATGTCGATGTCCGATGCGGCGTTGCGGATCCACTCGGTCAGCGCGCCGAGCAGCATCTTGTGGTCGTCGACGAGGGCGAGCCTGATGCGGTCAGGGTCAGTCACTTCCGTGTCCTTCGGTTGGGGATCATGTGTCCGCGGGGTTGTCGACGAGTGCGGTGACCTCGAGGCGGAGTGACTGGTTCTCCGTCGAATCCAGGTACTGCCCCACTTCACCGATAGCTTCCCACGCGGCCGGGTCCACGCGGTTGCGCGGCACACCGGTCGTCGTGATGACGATAGGAACTCGAATCTTGCCGCTCGGCGTGCTCTCATCGTGCGCTGCCGGTCCGAGCGTCACACGGACGGTGCGCTCTTCCTTCTTGCGCGCGGTGTCGGCGATGAGCAACCAGATCGCCGACAGGAGGCCGTCGCGCTGGTGCGAGTCGAGCAGCCCGGCGAGGCTTCCCTTGTCGGTCAAGGTGACGGACTTGCCGAGGAGTTCCGATTCGCTGATCGCGTGGAAGAGCCAGGTCTCCCGTCGGCCTTCGATGAGGTGCAGCCGCAGCTCGGTGGCCAACTGCGCCGCGGTCGAGGCCGTCTTCGGATCCAGCGGAAGGGAGACGGCGCCGGTCGCGACCGAGTCGAGCAACTCTTCCGCGGCGAGGTCGAGCCGTGCCAGCTCTTCGGACGCGAGCATGCCGACGGCGAACCGCGGCGCAGACACGGTGCTCTGCACGAGCACGCGGTCCAACTCGACCTGCACGAGCCGACGGAAGCCGGAGATCACGACGACGCCGATCACGGCCGGCAGCACCGCGAATGCGAGGGCCGTCACTTGTGCCGCCGCCGTGTCGGCGCTCCATGTCGTGTTGACGGCCATCGCGACCGCGATGCCGCCGCCGAGCACGCTGACCGCAGCGACGATGTCGCGGGTGCGGCGCAGGGTGAGCACGATGAGCAGCCCCATGCAGGCCGTCAGGGCGGCCGTGGCGTGGCGGCCGATGTCGTGGAGCGGCCACACTGCCAGGAGATCGAGCACGATCGCCGCCGTGAGCCCGAGCAGGAACAGCCCGAACGCCCAGTCCGGCAGTCGATCGTTGATGACGCGCGCCGCGACGAAGGTGCCGACGAGAGTCACGATGAGCACGAGCCAGGCGCCGAGAGCCGCATACGGGTTGCCGTAGAGCGGCCACAGTCCGATGAACCACGCGAACCCGTAGATGGCGCGCAAGCCGACGATGACGGCGGCGCCGATCGCGATGAAGCTCGTACCGAGGCTCGAGCGGTGCGGGGCGGCCGCCCGGATGACGCGGCGGGTGGCATCCGGAACGCGGCGCCGCGGCTTGCTGCCGATGACGACGCCGAGAGTGTTCTCTTCGGGCAGCGAACTCACTTCGGCACCTCCAGCACGACAGTCGTACCGGAACCCGGCGCGGAGAACAGCCGCGCCTTGCCGCCGACTTCGCGGAGCCGACCGACCACCGACTCCTTGAAGCCGAGCCGCGCGGAGTCCACGTCGTCGAGCGCGAAGCCGACACCCGAGTCGGTCACCATCGCCCGCACGGTGGTCTCGTCGTCCGTGATGGTGACGTGCGCCTCGGTCACCCCGGAATGCCGGCGCACGTTCTCGAGGCACTCGGCGAGGGCGAGCAGGAACGCGTCGAGCGTCGCGCTCGGGAGCAGCACCTGACCGGTGCCGTGCCAGCTGACCTCCAGACCCATGCGCCCGAACCGCTGCTTGACCGACTCGAGCGTCGTGCCGAGCACCGTCTCGGCGACCGGCTCGAGCTGGTAGCTTCCCGACGCCTCCGGCGCGGGGGTCGCACCGAGCCTCAGCTGCCGCAGCAGTCGCGCATCGTCGGCGGCTTGCTGGCGCATCGCCTCCGGGCTCACGCCGACCCCCGAGTGGGCGAGCAGGGTGAGGGTCGCGAGCACCGTGTCGTGCAGCAGCCGAGCGCCCTGCCGGCGTTGCGCCTCCGTCTCACTCGCTTGCCTCTCCGCCCGGTGGGCGCGGCCGATGCTCGCGATGCTGCGGGCCGCCTGGGGCACGCCCGCGCTGATCCAGAAGCCGATGAGGGTGGCGAGCATCCAGCCGAGCACTTGCAGCGGCAGGGTCCGCAGCGCCGGCTGGTAGGGCAGCAGCACGATGACCGCGGCGCCGATCGTGATGGCGGCGGCGATCCCGAGGATTGCGCGACGCAGAGGCGACGTCGTGAGCACCACCCCGAGCGAGCCGAGCGACCCTGCCGTGAGCTGAGACACCGCCGAGATCGCCGACGAACCGGGGCCGTCCACGCTCACGAGCGTGACGAGCGCGACGATGCCGAGACCTGCCCCGAGAGCGAGGGCGACCCAGCCGAGCGATCGCGACGATCCCAGTCGGAACTGGCTGAAGCCGAGCACGGCATAGAGGGGAAGGCAGAGCACCCAGGTGAGCGTGTCGACGCCGCCGGGAATGGTCAGGCAGACGAGCGAGACCACGGTGAAACTCAGGCCGTAGACCCGCGCGGTGCGCTGAAGGAGGCGGTCGCGCTCCTTGGCGATGAGGTCCATTGCCCCACATGCTGGCACAAGGAGCCCCTGTAATGGGGGTGACGCACCGCGATCGGGGTACAGGATTCGTTGGGTACCCTCGTAGCAAGAGGGGCGTGATCCTCGGATCACCGCCACACAAGGGGTCGGTCGGCGCGTCAGCGCCGGGCGACCGCGGCTCCCAACCCGAATAGCGGTGCCGCGACCGGCGACCTACCCGCGCCGGACCACAGGGGGTTGACCAGGGCCGCAGCACCACCGTTGCGGCCCTTCCCCGTGTGATGGGTTCGTGCGGCGCGCGCTCAGCCGTTCGTCGCGGCGCAGAAGTCGGTCACGAACGCGTAGATCTGCGCGCGAACCTCATCGGACACGGCGATGCGCACTTGTCCCGCCGCGCCCTCGCTCGTGGCGACGTCGAACGGGATGAGGGTGCCCTGCTTGTCTTCCGCGATCGCATGCGGGTCGCATCGGGCGGGCACGATCCGCACCGGCAGAACGAAGGGCGTGGTTTCGGCGTCGATGACGAGGTCGAGGGTGAGCGGCGTCGCCCGCGCGCCCGCCGCATCGACAATGCCGAGCAGCGTCGTCGGGCCGACCGAGTTGATCGTCGCCGCGCCCGCCGCGCCGGTCGGGGTCACCGTGAACTCGAGGGTCGCCGTCGCGCCCGTACCCGGCGTCCAGGTGAGTGCGGGCGGTGGCGCGAGCTCGGCGTGGGCGGCGAGAGCTTCGCCTCGGCAGTCGCGCTCGAGGGTGGCAGCGAGGATGCCGATGTCCACCACCGGGAGGCTCACCTCCTCTGCAGACCCGTCGGGCCTCTCCACCATCACCCGCACGCTCGTGTCGGCGAGAACGGATGCGGGGTCGCCGCCGGGACAGGCGGGAGGGCCGAGGGGAACCGGAAGGTCGCGGGCAGCGCCGGAGGGGACCGTCTGGGGGCGCGTGAATCCCGTCGAGTCGGGATAGGCGGGCGAGTCCAGCTCTGCGCTCAACACCCGCACGCTCTGCGGCGACTCGTTGACGACCCTGAGGTGCAGTTGGCCGAGCGGCGGATCGAAACGCGTCTCGAACACCTCGGCGCTGAGGCCGGGAGGCGAGGTGAGCTGCGCCGCGCATGCGGTGAGCGCGAGCAAGGCCACCACCAGGGCCGCCGCTGCAGGTCGCATGGCTCGATGCTACGACGGCGACGGCGAGGGCGAGGGCGAGGGCGACGGCGGTGCGGACGCTCGCGCCCGCCGGGCCGCACTCCGCCGCTCAGGGGGTGTCGAGCAGGCGCACGAGCTGGTCGCCCACGAGCGCATCCTCGATGAGGAACCCGTCGTGGCCGAAGGGCGAGGAGATCACGTGGGGTTCGGTGCCGTCGATGTTGCCGGGCAGGTGCGCGGCGATATGCCGCTGATCGGGCACGGGGAACAGTCGGTCGCTGTCGATGCCGAGCACGAGGGCGCGGGCCGTCGCGCGGCGCAGCGCCTCGACCGTGCCGCCCCGCCCCCGACCGATGTCGTGGGAACTCATCGCCGAGACGAGCGTCACGTAGCTGTTGGCGTCGAAGCGGCGCGTGAACTTGTTGCCGTGGTAGTCGAGGTAGCTTTCGACCGCGTAGCGGCCGCCGCCGCCCAGCGGACTCAGCCCGCTCTGCCAACTGCGCTCGAACCGGTCGTTGAGTTCGGTGGGGGAGCGGTAGTTGAGCAGCGCCATCCGCCGCGCGAGGGCGAGGCCCTGGTAGGGCCCCTCGTCGGCGTCGTAGTAGTCGCCGCCTGCGAATGCGGGATCCATGCGGATCGCCTCGAGCTGCACCGAGTTGAGCGCGATCTGGTCGGCGTTCGAGATCGCGGGTGCCGCGAGCACCGCGACCCGATCGAGTCGGTCGGGGTAGGTGACCGCCCATTCGAGGGCTTGCATTCCTCCCATCGATCCGCCGACCACGGCGGCCCACCGCTCGATGCCGAGCTGGTCGGTGAGGGCGTGCTGCACGGCGACCTGGTCGCGGATCGTCACGAATGGGAAGCGAGAGCCCCACTCGCGGCCGTCCGGGGAGTACGAGGCCGGCCCGGTCGTGCCTTGGCAGCCGCCGAGCATGTTCGGGGCCACCACGAACCAGCGGTCGGTGTCGATCGCTTTGCCCGGTCCGACGATGCCGCTCCACCAGCCGCCGGTGGGGTGGCCGGGACCGGGGTCGCCGACGATGTGCGAGTCGCCCGTGAGTGCGTGCACGATGAGGATCGCGTTAGAACCGTCCGGCGCGAGGGTCCCGTGGGTCTCGTAGGCGACACGTACGACGGGCAGTTCGCCGCCGCGCTCCAGCTGCAGGGGCCCCACGGACGCGAACCGCCGGTCGCCGACCGGATCCCCGTCGCGCCACGCGCCCGTCACCGGAGGCTTGCCCGCGAGGGAGCGCACGTTGGCCTCGGTGATGAAGGCCGAGGGAACGGTGTCCTCGGGGGTCTGCCAGTCCATGTCGCTCTCAGTATCCCTGAAACGACGCGAGGCCCCCGCGTGTGTTACGCGGAGGCCTCGTGGTGTCGGTCGATCAGGCGCGCGCGTTCGCGGCCGAGACGGCGCGCGCGGCGGCGAAACCGGCCTCCAGGTCGGCCTTGAGGTCTTCGACGTTCTCGATGCCCACCGAGAGGCGCACGAGGCCGGGCGTGACACCCGTCGTGAGCTGCTGCTCGGGCGTGAGCTGCGAGTGCGTCGTCGACGCCGGGTGGATGATGAGGCTGCGCACGTCGCCGATGTTGGCCAGGTGCGAGAACAGCGTGACGTTCTCCACGAGCGCGCGGCCGGCGTCCACCCCGCCCTTCAGCTCGAAGGACAGCACGGCACCGACGCCCTTCGGAGCGTACGTGTTGGCGGCCGCGTACCAGGGGCTCGACGGCAGACCCGAGTAGTTGACCGAAGCGACGTCGGGGTGCGCCTCGAGCCACTCGGCGATCTCCTGAGCGTTCTGCGTGTGGCGCTCGATGCGCAGGCTCAGCGTCTCGATGCCCTGGATGAGGGCGAAGGCGCTGTCGGGCGAGAGCGCGGCACCCGTGTCCCGCAGCAGCTGCACACGGATCTTGATGATGTAGGCGATCGCGTCACCGAGCACCGTCGTGTAGCTGGCGCCGTGGTAGCTCGGGTCGGGCTCGGTCAGGCCGGGGAACTTGTCGACGTTCTTCGACCAGGCGAACTTTCCGCCGTCGACGATGACGCCCGCGATGACGGTGCCGTGTCCGCCGAGGAACTTCGTCGCCGAGTGCACGACGATGTCGGCGCCGTGCTCGAACGGGCGGATGAGGTACGGCGTCGCGATCGTGTTGTCGACGATGAGCGGGAGGTTCGCCTCATGGGCCACGCCGGCGACCTTCGCGATGTCGAGCACGTTGATCTTCGGGTTTCCGATGGTCTCGGCGAAGAACAGCTTCGTGTTCGGGCGGATCGCGGCCTTCCACTCGTCTGCGTCGTCCTGGTTCTCGACGAAGGTGACCTCGATGCCGAGCTTGGCGAGCGTGTACTTGAAGAGGTTGTAGGT